>Ga0316613_10000015_pt1 | contig 278413 bp, 276 predicted proteins | sample OWC_soil_day10_C_2_FD_207647 | JGI IMG/M metagenome (GOLD analysis project Ga0316613, IMG submission 207647) | Wetland soil microbial communities from Old Woman Creek delta, Ohio, United States - OWC_soil_day10_CT_b | ecosystem: Environmental > Terrestrial > Soil > Wetlands | place: USA: Ohio... | reverse complement strand
TCCATGTGAAAAACATGAGATGTATTTAGCCGCATAAAAAACTGCCAGCAACCCATTTATTAGGGTTGCTGACAACAGAAATGATTTTATATATTTCATTGTTCACTTGACGGGTAGCAGTTCATACGCTATGGGACAGTCCCTTTTAAGTTATTTGGCAATTATCTATGATGCTGCCGGGGATGACAAATATAGGGAAAGTTTATTTTAGTCTGAAAAGTTAATTTTAGCAGGAGTTTTGGCACTTCGGGCGAATAAAAACATGTCTTAGTTGCAAGGACAATTATAGTTGGAGGAGAGAAATGTGGTAAGAAATAGAAAAACAATAGCAATAATAGCTATTGTTGTTGTTTTTGCTGGCATTATCGGCTACAGGATTTATGCTAATTATGCAGCTAATAAGGAACGGGCGGCTAAAGTAACCGAGGGACGGGCGGTTACGGTGGAAGTTGGGCATGTTACAAGGCAGGATGTTCAACCAGTGCTTTCTTTTTCTGCTAATCTTGAGCCGTTGTGGAGTGCGGATATTTCCTCTAAAGTGGATGGACGAATAGAAAATTTGTATGTTGATGAAGGCGATTTTGTTGAGGCTGGTACGGTAATTGCCGTTCTGGATACTAGTGAACTGGCGGCCCAGGTGGCTCAAGCTGAAGGTACTCGCTATTCGGCGTTAGCTACTTTAGAACAGGCTGAACTTGATTTGAAACGCAGCAGCATTCTTGCAGCGCAGGGAGCAGTTTCGCAACAGACTCTTGATACTGCTAGGATAAAACGCGATTTGGCTGTTGGCCAGCTCAATACAGCTGATGGTTCGCTGACCCAATTAAGAGCCAGGTTGAATAGTGCTCGGGTAGAGGTGCCGCGCAGTGGCATTGTGACCAAACGATATTTGCAATCAGGTTATTACACAAAAACCGGAACAGCCATTGTTACGGTGTCGGACGTTACTTCGCTTTTAGTAAAAGCAACTGTTGGTGAAGCGCAATTAACCCAGATTGCGGTGGGTTCATCGGCTAAGGTCAATGTTAATGCCCTTGGTGGTCAGCAATTTTCTGGGGTGGTAACTCGTATTTCGCCGGTTGCTACTTTGCCGGCACGCTCATTTACTGCTGAAATCACTGTTGCCAATCCGGATGGACGGCTAAAATCAGGGATGTTTGCTAAGGCTGATGTGCCGGGGCAGGTGCATAAAAACGCGCTGGTCGTTCCTGAGGGAGCACTGGTACTGCGCGAGGATCAACAGACGGTTTTTGTAGTGACTGCCGATAATAAGGTCCAGCAAAAAGTTCTGAAATTAGGGTATATCGGCGGCGGCTGGGCTGAAGTTCTTGAGGGGGTTCAAGAAGGTGAGTCAATAGTGGTTGCCGGGCATAACAAGCTCAAGGATGGAGCCAGTATAACGGCGTCAACCGGGGCAGGTGAGAACTAGGTGGGGGCGATATTTACTTTTATAAAGCGACCAGTATTTACGACGATGTTGGTTCTGCTTTTGGTGGTATTTGGACTAAATTCATATCCGTCGCTGGGGATTGATTTATATCCTGATATTGACCTGCCGGTGGTGGTAGTGCAAATTACTTATACTGGCGCGTCTCCGGAGGAAATGGAAAGCCTGGTATCCAAGCCGGTGGAGGATGCCGTTAGTTCGGTATCAGGCATAAAGACGCTTTCCTCTGTGTCCCGTGAGGGCGTATCGCAGACTGTGTTGCAATTTGAGTATGGTATAGATCCCAAACTGGTGGCTAATGATGTTCGGGAAAAAGTAGCAGGTATTCGTAAAAAGCTGCCGGATGAGATTGATGAGCCGACAGTTCAGAGGGTGGATATTAGCGCCCAGCCGATCGTCTATTTTAGCTTGGCGTCAGACAGCCGTAGTCGTGGTGACATTCGTAAAATTGCCACTGATGTGGTTAAGGATGAACTGCAGCGGTTGGACGGTGTGGCCTCTGTCAGTGTTTACGGAGCCTCAGAGCGGGAAATACATGTATATGTTGATCCGCGCCAACTTGAAGCCTATAATATCGATATCCAACTGGTTTATAATGTTATTAATACGCAGAATATTAATACTCCTGGCGGCCGGGTAAGTGAAAAAGGCACTGAAATTACGGTGCGGACCCTTGGAAAGCTTAAATCCGTGGATGAGATTAAGAATATTGTTGTTGTAAATCAGTCGGGTAAACTCATTCGGGTCGGTGATGTAGCGAAGGTTGAAGATAGTTGGGCTGAGGAGCGGACTTCGGCTCAGACTAAAGGGGTTCCAAGTGTAATTGTTGCCGTGCAGAAACAGTCCGGTACTAATACAGTGGATATAGCCGACCGGGTTAAAGCACGGATGGTGGAGCTGCAGAAAAAGGATTTGCCTGCTGATATTAAGGTGGATACTGTTAAGGACAGTTCGCAGTATGTTCGCAGTAGTGTGGAAGATGTTATGGTGTCGCTTGTTTTCGGCGGATTTCTAGCAGTGGTGATAACATTCTTGTTTTTACAGAATTCAAGGGCTACGTTAATCGGGGCAATAGCAATACCGACGTCAATTATTTCAACTTTTTTCCTGATGAAGGTTATGGGCTTTACTTTGAATACCATGTCGCTAATGGGGCTAAGTCTGGCGGTAGGTATTTTGATTGACGACGCTATTGTTGTAATTGAAAATATTTTCCGGCATCTTGAAGCAGGAAAATCTCCACTTGAGGCGGCTCGCGATGGTACTAGCCAGATTGCGTTAGCGGTGCTGGCGACAACATTTTCAATTTTGGCGGTATTTGTGCCTATCGGCAATATGAAAGAAGTAATTGGCCAGTTTTTTAAACAGTTTGGGCTGACAATTGCCTTTGCGGTTGCATTCTCGTTATTTGTGGCCTTCACAATGACGCCGATGCTTTCAGCATACTGGCTAAAAAAGGTTGACCATAGTGAAGCAGGTAAGCTTAAGGGGCGTCTGCGCTTCCTGCAGAAAATACTTGATGCCTGGGAAAGTGGTTTCCTGTCAGTGCAGGAGATGTACAAAGAAACACTTAAGTGGGCAATTAAAAGGCCATGGAAGATTATTGGTGTTGCAGTTGTGGCGTTTGTGCTGTCTCTTGTGCCGTTAAAGCTAGGGTTAATTGGCAGTGAAATGACACCGACTTACGACTCGGGTGAGTTTCAGATTAATGTTGCCGCTCCGGCGGGAACGTCGATTGACAAGATGCGTGAGTATGTGGCGCCGCTTGAAGCTGAATTGCTGCAGATACCGGAACTTGAAACGGCATATATGGTTATTGGCAGTCAAAATCAAGGTGTTTATAAAGCGGTTATTGGTGTTAAATTGAAGGATTCCGGCAAGCGGGCACGTGAATGGAACGATATTGTGTTTCATTCCAAGTCGTTTGGTGATTTTACTGCTGGTGTAAGTTCTAAATTTAAAGTGCGTTCAATGCAGGATATTATGGATGATCTAAGGGTTAAGTTCCGTAATGTGGAAGGTCTTAAGGTTTCGGTGGTTAGTCAGCAGGGGATGGGGGGCGGCGATGCCCGACCGGTGCAGATAGGGCTTAGAGGCTCGGATCTTGGGGTTTTGAAAGGGTTAGCCCTTGAACTTGCTGATAAGATTCGACAAATTCCAGGTACTACTGATGTTGATATATCGAGTGAGCAATCGCAGCCGGAAGTACAGGTGCAGTTTGATCCGGCCAGGATGGCAGGAGCTGGAGTTAATGCTTCTACCGCCGGAAATGTTATTCAAATGGCTTTTCTTGGTTCGGCAACAAGCAACCAGTATAATATCGCGGATAGCGACTACAATATTCGGGTGCAGCTAAATCCTGCTTATCGCTTAAGTCAGGCTGATGTGGCTAATTTGCGGATTTCAACGCAAAGTGGAACATTTGTGCGGCTTGGTGATATTGCTGATGTGAAGTTTTCTTCCGGACCAACCCAAATTGATCGGGAAGGGCGTCAGCGTCAGGTAATTGTGTATGCTAACACTGTTGGTATAACGCCCGGTGAAGTGGTGCAAAAGGTTGAGGGATCAATAATTCCTCAGATGGATCTGCCGCTTGGCTACGGCTATAAATTAGTGGGCCAGAGTCAGCAGCAAAAGGATTCGTTTAAAGAAATTTTCGGGGCGCTAGTACTGGCTATTGTGCTGATTTATATGGTGCTGGCTGCCGAATTTGAAAGTTTTATTCATCCCTTTACTATTATGATATCGCTGCCATTCTCGTTGATTGGCGCAATTGTCGGACTTTTGATGACCGGAAAAACGTTTAGTATTATATCGCTAATCGGCATTATTATGCTGATGGGGATTGTAACTAAGAATGCCATTTTGCTGGTGGATTATACTAATCAACTGCGGGCGACAGGAATGACGGTGGCGGAAGCTTTGGTCGAGGCTGGTTCGGTACGGCTCAGGCCGATTCTTATGACCACCATGGCGATGATTTTTGGTATGGCGCCGATTGCTCTTGGCATAGGCTCAGGAGCTGAACTTCGCCAGTCAATGGGAGTTGTTCTTGTTGGTGGACTGATAACTTCGACGCTGCTTACGCTGATTGTAGTTCCGCTCATCTATCTGTTGATTGAGAGGTTGCAGCAACGATTTAAACAACGTAAGAGTGCGGGTTCGACCAGTAGTATTTCCGGCTAATGATTTCTAGAAGTAGATATAGAAAGGACTCGGCATTATCCGAGTCCTTTCTGGTATGCAAATATAATTATTAAGGACAAATTAATCCAGTTTTTTCTTAATTAACGCTTTAACATCGGCATCTATTTTTTGATTGTTGGCGTCAATGACATCGATCATTGCCTTTAACATTGACATCAGGGCGCGTTGAAAAGCTTCTTCGTTGTCTTTGCTTTTCTCCATCCGGTCATCAAAAAATTGCCGATGAAGTTTGCCAAGTTCTTTACGAGTATAACCTACGCTCATTGGTATTGCACCATCCTCTTTGTAATGTATTACACACTTCAACATAATTTCTATATTTCCTTTATGAAACAATAAAAAGGTCTTTTTTTTGATAATGATAATTTTTTAAACTAAAAGTACTGAATTTGTTAGTTTTTTCTGTTAATTGCGGCAGGAAAGTATTATATTACGTCGAAATATGTTAGCGTTTTAAAAGATAATATTTATCCTTATACCGTAGGATGCTGTGAAGTGTGATAAAATATGTAGTTATTTATTTTACGCCGAGCAAGTAGTTAATCCTCCGATCAATTGGTTAGGAGGGATTTTTTGTCGCCGGAGGTGACGGCTATTATCGAGGTGCCGCTTAAATATGCTAATGAGAGCATGATTTTAGTCAGAGACATTATTAATGTCAATGGTAGTGTTCTTGTTACAGCTGGGACGGTTTTACGCCAGGAAATATTGGTTTCTTTGCGAAAGCATAATATTGAAACAATCTGGGTGAATGATACACCTAAACTGAAACCGCTAAACCAGGAGATTACAGAGGTGCCGCATCTTATCAGTACTGCTACCCGGCAAAAAATGATTAAAATATTACAGAACTCTTTTCAGCGGGGCAGCATAGCAGTTTACTTGCCGTATTTGCGTGAAGCGATTGATGAGGTGATCAGGGAGCTATCGCTTCATGATCACTTGCTAATATATTTGACAGATATCCGGAAGAAAAGCGACTATTTGTACGGGCATTGTGTCGATGTAGGTGTTTACGCGATTGTTATCGGCTTGGCAATGGGGCTGGTTAAAGAGGATATATATGTATTGGGGCTTGGCGGTATGTTACATGATTATGGCAAGACTACCATTTCTGACGCAATTTTAGAAAAGCGTGGATCATTAACTCTTGATGAGTTTGCCAAGATAAAAACCCATGCATCAGCCGGGTATAACATTCTGCGGGCTGAAACGAAGGTCGACTCACGTATTGCTTTGCTGGCTTTGCAGCATCATGAACGGCCAGATGGTCGCGGTTATCCTTGGGGCAGCAAAATGGAAGAAATTCATCCTCTAGCTCGGATTGTTGCTGTGGCTGATGTCTATGATGCACTTACTACAGAAAGGGTTTACCGTCCGGCGATAGCTGTTTACGAAGCAAAACGAATTATCAATGAATGCAGTAGTACCCAGTTTGATCCTAAGGTTGTTGCAGCTTTTAACAAAGTTGCTGTTCCGGTTTATATTGGCAGCTCGGTTAAGCTGAATAACGGGTTGGCTGGTGCTGTCCTCAGAATTAATAGTGCTGATCCGTCGCGGCCTGTTGTGTGGACTAGGAACGGAGCAATTAATCTTTTGAATAATAATGATGTGGATATTATTGCCGTTATATAATGAAATGCCAAAGGCCAAGACCTTTGGCATTTTGGGTGTTTGATTGGTTTAAAGGCTTGTCTGAAAAGTAAACATAACCCGTGATTCAGGAATAGTATATAGTGACTATTGTTATGCGTCATGGAGGTGGGTGTTAGTGGATTTACAGAATTTCCACCTCGTGTCCTACCGGGGGGCTGAATTCGGGGATGTTCTGTCATTGATTCAGTTACAAAACTCATATATAAGCCAAATTTACAAACTGGTGTATATATTGAATAGTGATTTAGCTGTTTCCGGTAACAGCGAGTTTCGGGAATTTATGGTGCATTTTAATATATTTGCCCAGCATCAGGCAGGTAGTGAGGGTTTTAGTAAGGCGATGGAAGTGTTGCAGGTATTCCATTATGTACTTTTAGAAAAACTTTTGGATAGTTTGGTATTGGCAGCCGCCGAACAGCTTGAGTTGTCTGCCATTCATTTAGAGGGCATTTCCAGGGATAAGAGGCTGCGTGGCAATCCGCAGGTTTTACTATTAAATCAAAGCATAAACCTTTTGGAGGAAACCCAACTAAAAATAATGGAAAGCTTAGAAGCTTTGGTGGTAGGGTGCCGGGAAAAACATTTGCAAAATTAACGAAGATAATTTAATTCTTGATAAGATTAGATGATTTGTGCTAAAATAATAACAGAATACATGTCAGGAAGACATAACTTTCAGGGGAAGGTTATGTCTTTTTATTATGGAGGGACTATTTTATGACGCTTGGGGAAAAATTAAATCGGTTGACTGAGCTTCTATTAGCGATGAATAGTATTGCAGTAGCATTTTCAGGCGGCGTGGATAGCACTTTTTTGGCTCGGGCGGCCCAAAGAGTACTGGGAGACCGGGTAATTTTAGTAACCGCTTCGTCGGACAGTTCATCCGAATCGGAGATTGCTGCTGCCAATGAGTTAGCATTATTGATGGGGATTAGTCATGTTTGGCTTGCAACAGCGGAGTTTAGCAATCCGCTGTTTACCGCCAATACTGCTGAACGTTGTTATTATTGCAAACGGGATAGATTTGGTGCACTTATAGCTTGGGCAAAAGAAAACGGTTACGCTTGGGTGGTTGAAGGAAGTAATGTTGATGATACCGCGGATTATCGGCCAGGAATGCGGGCGGTTAAGGAATTGAGTGGGATAAAGAGTCCCTTGCTTGAGGTCGGCTTTACAAAGCAGGAAATAAGAAATTTATCGCAGGAGTGGGGGTTGCCTACCTGGAACAAACCTAGTGCTGCTTGTCTTGTTTCGCGGTTGGCTTATGGAATAAGGATTACTCCTGAAGTCATGCACCAGGTAGATTTAGCTGAATCGCTAATACGGCAGTTTTGCCAAGGTCAAGTTCGCGTTCGCCATCATGGCAGTATTGCCAGGGTGGAGGTTTCGCCAGCCGAATTTCCAAAAATATTTCAGTCCCAAGCGGCAGAAGTTATTGTTAATGGTTTGAAAAAAATAGGTTTTACTTATGTAACAATTGATTTGTTGGGCTATAGTACCGGAAGTATGAATGCCGAGCTATTGTAGAGGTGTAGAAAATGGATGATAGAAATATGATGGCGCTCTTAGAACGGTTTCAAGGCGGCAAGATTTCTATGGAAGAGGTATTAGAACAATTAAAAAAATGGCCGTTCGAGGATTTAAATTATGCAAAAATTGATCACCACCGTGCGCTGCGGCAGGGGTTTCCTGAGGTAGTATTCGCCCAAGGCAAGACGGTTAAGCAAGTTGCTGAAATTATGGAGCATTTGGCGGCATGTAACCGTAATGTGCTGGCAAGCCGTGCAACCTGTGAAATGTTCACGGCAGTGAAAGCACTCGTACCTGACGCAGAATTTCATGAGCTTGCTAGAATGATTGTAGTGCGGCGGGAGGCAAGTGTCGTTGACGAAGCGAGAGTTATTTTAGTGATTACCGCTGGTACCAGCGATATTCCGGTAGCGGAAGAGGCTGCCATTACCGCTGAAGTTATGGGTAATAAGGTTACCCGGGTTTTTGATGTCGGGGTAGCTGGTATTCACCGCTTGTTTGCCCAGCGCCAAATTATTGAAGCAGCCAATGTGATTATTGTTGTTGCCGGAATGGAAGGGGCTTTGGCCAGCGTGGTCGGTGGAATGGTGGACAAGCCGGTGATTGCTGTTCCAACAAGTGTGGGGTATGGAGCGAGTTTCGGCGGAATAGCTGCGCTTCTTGCGATGTTGAATAGTTGTGCTGCAGGGGTTGCGGTTGTTAATATCGATAATGGCTTTGGCGCAGGCCGAATGGCAAGTATAATTAATAGTATGAGGTGATTGCTGTGCAAACGTTATATCTGGATTGTTTTTCCGGGATTAGCGGCAACATGTTCTTGGGGGCAATGCTTGATTTAGGAGTTAGCGAGGAATGGCTTCGGCTGGAACTTGGAAAGTTGCCGCTAAATGGCTATGAATTACATATTAGTAAGGTGATAAAAGCCGGGATTAATGCTATATATGTCGATGTAAAGATTGTAGAGCACCATCACCATCGCTTTTTGGCTGATATCAACAAAATAATTGATGACGCGCCGCTTAGTGCTGTGGTAAAGGATAATAGCAAAAAGGTTTTTCGGCGATTAGCCGAGGCAGAAGCTAAGGTGCATTCTGTGGATATTGACAGTATTCATTTTCATGAGGTGGGGGCTGTTGACGCTATTATTGATATTGTTGGCGCTGCTATTTGTCTTGAGTATCTGGGGATTGAGCGTATTTATGTCTCAAAACTGCAAACTGGAACTGGCTTTGTAAAGTGCAGTCACGGAACTATGCCTGTGCCGGCCCCGGCTACAGCCGAACTGCTCAAAGGCATTCCATATTATACAGGCGATATTGCCCAAGAATTGGTAACGCCTACAGGCGCAGCGCTAATCGCTGCTCTTAGCCAAGGTAATGGTTGTATGCCAACGGGATTTATCAGTCAAAGAATTGGCTATGGCGCAGGGACCTGGGAGCTAGTCATTCCTAATGTTCTTCGGGCGATGATGGGAGAAATGGGCTATGATTCCGCTGACGAAGAACTGTTGGTAGTGGAGGCTAATATTGATGATCTTAATCCGCAAATTTATCCTTATGCAATAGAAAAACTGATGGCTACAGGGGCAATTGATGTCTGGCTGACGCCGATAGTTATGAAGAAGGGGCGACCGGCGGTTACTCTGTCTGTTCTAGTTAGTGCCGTGGTTAAGGATAAAATTGTTTCATTGCTTCTGGCGGAGACTACGACAATTGGTGTTCGCTGTTATTCTGTAGATCGGGTTGTTGCTGACCGAAATTTCGTTGATGTTGAAACGGCATGGGGGACGGTGCGGGCTAAGGTAAGTTCATATCAGGGCCGGGTTTGTAATATTGCCCCAGAATATGAAGATTGCCGTCAACTTGCTGAAGTGACAAGCCAGCCACTGAAAGTTATCTGTCAGGACGCGCTTACTAAGGCCTGGAGTTTATATGGGCAAGATTAATTCTTAACTTAATTTCATATGGGGTTATAGAGATTAGCTTTAGCAGGTATTTAGACAAAATTTGTCTAAATACAACAAACGTGGCAATTGTGGAAGCATACTTCCAACCGTAAAATCCGTATAATATGGATACGATAGAAATAAGGGGTGTTTACTATGAAAGCTGTTGTACTACTTTCCGGCGGGCTTGACTCAACTGTTTGCATGGCGGTAGCTCGCGATGCGGGGTTCGAGCTATGGCCGGTGAGTTTTGACTATAACCAGCGCCATAGCAGAGAACTAGAATCAGCATGTCGAGTTGCTGAGCATTTTGGCGTAAAGCGGCATCTTGTAATAAAAACTAATATGGATTCAATTGGTGGCAGTGCGCTTACCGATCAGTCAATTGCTGTGCCTGAAGGAGAGGTTGCCAGAACGGATATTCCTCCAACTTATGTACCAGCTCGAAACCTGATTTTTTTGAGCTATGCTTTAGGGTATGCTGAAGTAGTTGGTGCTGACAAAATTTTTATTGGGGTTAACTCGCTTGATTATAGCGGTTATCCCGACTGCCGCCCGGAGTTTATTGGCCTTTTTCAGCAATTGGCTAATTATAGTACCAAAGCAGCAGTTCAGGACGGAAGAAGCATTGTTGTTGAAACACCACTTATTAATTTGACTAAGAAAGATATTGTTTTATTAGGTACCAAACTACAAGCACCGCTTTTTTTGACACAGAGTTGCTATGTTGGCGGTGAGAAGGCTTGCGGTAAATGTGATAGCTGCCTTCTGCGGCTGAAGGGTTTTTCCGAGGCTAAACTAATTGATCCTATTGAATATCAGGGCTAATTTTTTGAGGGGCGGTCACCGATTTGCCTGCTCACTGGAGGTAGATATAATGAAAGATGTGCAAAATTTGGCAGACGAACGGGGCATAGCCATTCAAAAAGTAGGGGTGAGCGATGTTCATTTGCCGTTTCTTATAAAAACAAAGGCTGGTGACTTTCAGTCGGTGCTGGCTAATATCAGGCTTGTTGTCGATTTACCGGAAGAGTACAAGGGAACACACATGAGCCGATTTATCGATATTTTGAACGAGTGGCGACAGCAGCCGATTTCTTTTAAAGAAATGGCGTTGATTTTGGGAGACATCATAAAGCGGTTAGCGGCTAAAAGCGCTAATATTGATGTATCTTTTAAGTATTTCATTGAAAAGGAGGCTCCGGTCAGTGGCATGAAAAGTTTGCTTGACTACGATTGCCAGTTTTCCGGCAGCCTGGTTGACGGGGAAGAACTGGACTTTACTTTAGGGGTAACTGTTCCGTTTACTTCAGTCTGCCCGTGTAGTAAAGAAATTTCTGTTTATGGCGCTCATAATCAGCGAGGGCTAATGAGAGTAAAAGTAAAACATCGGCCAGGTAAATTTATTTGGATCGAGGACCTTGTCAGAAAAATGGAAACTCAGGGGAGTGCTCCAGTATATTCGCTTTTAAAGCGCGAAGATGAGAAATATCTTACAGAGACAGCCTACGAGAACCCAAAGTTTGTTGAAGATGTGCTTAGGGATTTGGTTCTGATGCTGCGGGGACTCAAGGGTGTGACTTGGTTTGAAGTCGAGTGCGAGAATTATGAATCGATACATAACCATAGTGCGTATGCCGCTCATGTAGAGTTAATTGAATCATGATAAATTTGGTATGAAAAATATTATGTCCGGAATATAACTTATGATAGTAATCACAAAACGGCGGTAATGAGGTTAGGTACAATGAACTGGAAGGATTTCATCGCTGAGAGCCAAGAACTGAAAGGGTGGCTGCAGGCGCAGGGGTTTAACCATACCGATTTAATCTTGTTGCGAGTAGTTATTTTCATTTTTCGCGGATATTTGGCGCCGGAGGAGATTATCCAAAAGTCGCTTGCTGCTTCTTCGCTGCTTGCAGCTATTGACGGAAAAATTGAGGCCGATTTTAAATGTGATATTCCTGATGCGATATATAATATTGTGGCCAGGTGGCGGTGTGTAGTACCTTGTGACGCCTGGTTTTTAGGCGAAATGTATGAGAAAATGGCGGAGAACCCAAGAGCACAAGGGTTATTTTATACCGCTCCCGAGATTATTGAATATATTTTGGACAATACCGTTGTGCATGCCGATATTGTCAGTAAACCTGCTATAAAGATTCTTGATCCGGCCTGTGGCTGCGGTAATTTTTTACTTAAAGCTTATGACTGCTTATGGGTTAAATACACTGGTAAGCGTGCTGAGTTGATCGCTAAATATCCTGATCAGGATTGGTCAGATGACGGTATTCATCGGCATATTGTTAGCCAAAATTTATGGGGGGCCGACATTGATCGTGTTGCCGCTGAAGTAGCGTCTGCAGCTATATTATTAAAGCGGCCAACTGCGAGTTTATTCCTCAAGCCGAATGTGCTTGTATGTGATAGTTTGCGTTTGGAACAGGATATCGATCGGACTTTTTGGGCGGCAAAATATGATTATGTTATTGGTAATCCACCATATCTTTCTTTTGGCCTACGTGGCGCTAAAAAGATTGATGCTGAATATGCTGTATATTTGAGACAGGCCTTTCCTGCTTCGGCTGAGTATAAGTTGAGTTATTATGTCTTATTTATGGAGCGGGGTATCCGAATGCTTTGCCAGGGAGGAAAGTTGGGATTTATCGTGCCTGACAGCTTTTTGTTGGGTCGCTATTATTCGAAGATCAGACGGTACATTTTAGAAAATACTACTATTGAGAAGATCACTCACATAGTTGCGCCAGTATTTAAGAAGGCATCGGTTGGCAGGTCGGTTATTTGTATTTTGACCAAGGAGAGCGATGTTGACGTAAGGGCAAAGCAAGAGCTAACTGTTCATCAAGTCGAAACAAGGCTAGATTTGAGCAGGGTTAACAAAGGTTGTTGTTATGGGCAGAGTTATTTTATAGGGCTTCCATATAATCGGTTTCGGCTTTTTACTGATTTGACGATTAAAAAGTTGATTGATAAAATAGATGCTAAGAGTAGCTATCTGGGAGAATTTTCTTCCGGCCATAGCGGTATTCGATCTTTGTCAAAACAAATTGATGTTATCGCCACAGCCCCAGAAGGAAAGAACTGGCAGCGTGGGCTTATATCCGGCAGTCAGGTGGAGCGTTATGGACTAATTTATAAAGGCCATTGGATAAATATTGATCCAAGCACTTTATATAAAGGTGGTTGGGATGACGCCGTGGTTAAAGAACGGAAAATATTGGTGAGGCAAACCGGCTTTTCGTTGACGGCCTGTATTGATGATCAGGGATATTATCATTTGAATAATTTACATAGCTTCGTTTTAAAGAGCGACAGTAAAGTTTGTCTAGATTATTTATTATTGCTACTAAATTCACGGTTAATGTCTTTTTATTACCATGCTGTTTCAATGGAATACGGTCGGGCTATGGCCCAGACTGATATTGATACCCTTGAACTTTTGCCTGTGTTGCTTGATGATAATATCAACCAACAAGCTGCGAGTCTGGTAAGTATTATGCAAAATATGGTCAAGCGTCGAATCGCCGGAGAAGAAGGCATAAGTGGCAAGATTATTGCTTTGGATGACCTTTTTAATCAACTTTTTTACCGTGTTTATGGTATCGCGGATGACGAAATTCGACAAATTGAAAGTTACGAAGCTAGGCTTATTGCTGGCCGACGGCGTCATAAGGGGCGTTAATGCGACTTAAGCATGCACTCTTAATGGAGGAAATGGAACCCTGTGAGGAGAAGGTACAAGGGAGCCAAATTATGGCTCCCTTGTACAGTAAGTTTACTTGCGATTATTTTTGCTTGAAGTTTGTGCGCTTTTTCCACTTGCCTGACTTGCGGTATCTTTTTGGGTATCGTAGTCGTTGTTTGCGTCATATTTTGCGGTTAGGGTGCTGTTTGCCATTTCGCTGACGCTGCTTGTGGCTCCACTGGAACTTCCACCAGCGGCGGACGGTGTTTTAGAGGAGTAGTCGTTGTTTGCGTCTTGGGTGGCTGTAAGAGTACCATACTGAGCTTTAGATTGCTGATTTTTTTTATCCAAGAACAAAACCTCCTTAAATACTATGTGAATCCGGTTTTATTTTTAGATGTTAGTGCAAAAGTGATACCTGGAAAATTGCTGCAAAAAATATAAACAACTTGTAGCGGTAATTATATTAATGCAGTTATTTTTATTGCGAGGGCTGACGCTATGAAAAGATTAATTATCAATGCGGATGACTTTGGTCTTCATCCTGCGGTCAACCAGGGAATTATTGAAGGATACCAAGCTGGTTGTGTCACAAGTACGACTATTATGGCATGCGGCAAGGCTTTCGCTGCGGCGGCCGAGCAGGCACTTGGGCAGCCGGGGCTTGGTGTTGGAGTTCATTTAACACTGGTGGGAGAAAAACCAGTAACTGATGCCGGGAATGTTCAATCATTGGTGGATAGTGAAGGGCAGTTTCCGTCAAGTTATCCGCAATTTTTGAGCCGCTTTTTTCAGCGCAAGATAAAGTTAGATGAGGTTTACTGCGAATTAAGATCCCAGGTTGTAAAGGCCGCGGCTAGTGGCCTGGCGTTGACTCACCTGGATAGTCATCAGCATTTGCATGTATTGCCTGGAATTATTGATATTGTGCTTAAAATCGCCAGCGAGTTTTCCATTAAAGCCCTAAGGATTCCAGCCGAGCCATTTTTATTTACTGGTGGATACCCTGTGGCAATAGGCAGGGTGATCGGACGTTCAGGTTTGTCGACACTTGCTGTATTAGCGCGGCGTAAAGCAAAACGCCAGGGGTTAAAGGTGCCTGATTGCTTCTATGGCATGTTGGCCGGAGGTAATTTAGAAGAAAAGTACTTGCTTAATATAGTGGACAGGTTACCAGATGGCGTTAGTGAAATTATGATGCATCCTGGCGGAGACGATGCCGCTATTAGAGAACTTTATGACTGGCGGTTAAGCTGGCAGGCTGAACTAGCAGCCCTGAAAAGTGCTGTGGTGCGTCGTCATCTGGTTGAAAGGGATATTAAATTAATGTCATTTAAGGAGTTGGCGGATGGGTAAATTTTATAAGCGACTGGCAGTGCTTATCCTATTCACGGGCGGCATTTCTGGTGCGGTGATTTACTTGACTCTTGATATTAATACTTTGCATTACTTAACAGCCTTCCAGCCGTGGTCGCTATTTGCAGTTGCGGTGTTACTTGCGTTGGGGATGTATTTTGATGGCACCAGATTGTTGCACTTGGTTCGGATCGCTGGGCAGCGGATAACTTTGCTGCAGGCTGTGCAGGTTATATTCAGTAATTACTTTTTAGCGCTTTTGACACCGGGGGCCACTGGTGGTGCGGTGGCTCAGGTAATGTTCCTAAGACGGGCCGGAGTTCCGATTGGTATCGCTGGTGTGGTGGTATTTATTCGCACGATTATGTCCATATTGTTTTTATTGCTCTGTTTACCACTGATATTTTATTATGATCCCGGTCTTTTGCCTTGGATTCCGGCCGAGGTACTTGTGACCGTGTCACTCCTAATGCTTGGTAGTTGTATTTTTGTTGTTTGGTTTTTACGGTCCGGGATGTCAACCTTGTTTGTAATTAGGTGGACAAAGAGGATAAAGCCTGTGCGCCGACGGAAGATTTTTGCCTTATACCGTGATATTCGCGACGCCGTGTTTATGATGCTGGCAGCTCCTTTAAGCATGTTTAGAGTGTTTGCTGAGTCGGCGGCTAGTTTGCTGTCGCTATATAGTATGGTACCTATTTTATTTATGGGGCTAGGTATACATTTCGACTGGAATATTGTAGTTGGTCGGATGATTTTTATAAATATTCTATTATACTTTGCCCCTACTCCTGGTGGGTCAGGCATCGCCGAGGGAGGCTTTGTTCTTTTGTTCGGCTCTATTCTACCGCCTGGAACGGTTGGAATTTTAGCGGTTGCTTGGCGGATTGCTCAGGAGTATGTTCCGTTTCTCATTGGATTTTACTTTGCAGTAAAAGTATTTGGTCGGGACTTTTTGATGAATGAAGTGAAATAGGGGGCATAATATTGTGAAGGTGTTGGTTACCGGCGGGGCTGGATTTATTGGTTCACATATTTTGGACAAGCTGCTTCGTGAAAATTGCCAGGTCGTTGTTATTGATAATCTGAGTACTGGGCGAAGAGAAAATGTGCCTAGTGCGGCCAAATTGCTGGAAATGGATATTGCTTGCGACGATTTAACCGAACTTTTTAAGACCGAATTATTTGACTATGTTATTCATTTGGCCGCTCAGACCTCGGTTCCGGCATCATTGAATGATCCGGAGCACGACTGTCGGATAAATATTTTGGGATCAGTCAAGGTGCTGGACGCGGCCCGTAAATTTGGCGTGAAACGAGTAGTGTTTTCTTCCAGTGCTGCTGTTTATGGCGATGCGGCTGCAGTTCCTATTAAGGAAGATTCCGTGCTCCGGCCATCTTCTTTTTACGGTCTGAGCAAGTTGACGGTGGAGCAGTATTTACGATTGTATAAGGAACTGTTCGATTTAGACTACGCTATTCTGCGCTACGCTAACGTGTATGGCGAGCGACAGGGAGACAACGGTGAAGGCGGGGTCATTAGTATTTTTGCCCGCCGTATTTTAGCTGGGCAGTCGCTCAGCATTTTCGGAGATGGTGGTCAGACGCGGGATTTTGTTTATGTCAGTGATGTAGCGGATGCTAACTTTCTGGCTCTAACTGCCCATGGCAGTGGTTTGACAGCTAACATCAGTACTGCCACTGAAATAAGTATCAATAATCTGATTGAAGTTATGACTGACATTGCCGAAAAGAAGGTGGAAAAGAGGTACTCAGTCGCCCGCGAAGGTGATATTTACCGTTCGTCTCTTGCTAATGATGTTGCATTGGAGACTTTAGGCTGGCGACCGGAAACTAGATTGTCTTCCGGCCTCTTAAATACGCTACAGGCACATAGAAGTTAGACTGTTGGTTATTATAAAAGGAGGTAAATATGGGACAACGGTTCGGGTTTAGTTTTGTATTGATTGTTTTTATCACTGCTCTAATTTTGTTTTTCAATCTTGGTGGTATTGCGCTTACCGATCCTGATGAGACTGTTTATGCTGAGACTGCCAGGGAAATGATTCAGTTTAATGACTATTTGTCGCCACGTATTTATGGAGAATTTTGGTATGATAAACCGCCAATGTATTATTGGCTGACTGCAGGTTCATTTCATTTGTTTGGCGATGGCGAATTCGCCGCTAGGTTTCCCTCGGCTCTCTTAGGTGTCTTTTGTGTGCTATATGTCTATTTCGCAGGCGCACGACTATTCAATGAACGGGCTGGGTTGGCCGGGGCCTTAACGCTGGCAACAAGTATCGAATTTTTTTATTTGGGCAAAGGTGCAGTCACTGATATGACCTTGAACTTGTTTTTGACTGTGGCACTGTTAGCCTTCATTGAAAGAAAATATTATTTGCTGTATGTTTTTGCTGCTTTGGCTACCGTTACAAAAGGGCCGATTGGACTAGTATTTCCAGGGGTAATAATCTTTTTGTATCTGGCTATGACACGCAATTTTTCAAGCCTTTTAAAGATGAAGTTGCCGATAGGAATTATTATTTATGCAGTAATAGCTGTTCCATGGTATGCATTGATGTATCAGCATCATGGCACTGTATTCATTGATACCTTTTTGGGATTTCATAATTTAACCAGGTTTACAACGCCGGAGCATCCAGAAACGTCAGCTTGGTTTTTCTTTGTTCCGATTTTATTAGTAGGCTTTGTGCCTTGGACATCGGTTATGATTCAGGCAATTTGGCGAGCCTTGACTGAAGGAAATCAATATAGGCGGCCGCTTGCGTTTTTAATGATCTGGGCGGCGTTTGTGTTTATCTTTTTTTCTGTTTCACAAACAAAACTTGTTTCATATATCCTGCCAATGTTTCCACCCTTGGCAATGATTGTTGGTTGGTATCTTGATCGCATATGGGATTTAAAGCGCGGTTCGCGGCCATTTACCTGGCCGGTGCTTTTAACGGTATTTGGTGCGCTGTTATCGTTTGCGCTGGTTTCGTTGGCGAAAAGCATGCCTGACGTAATGCAGGGCGCTGTAGCGGCGGCACTGGTTTTCACGGTTATGATCATTGGTGTTTGGCATGCGATTTTCCGCTGGAATATAGGCCGGGCTTTTTGGATTCAAGTGCTGGGAATGGCTGTATTTTCTATTATATTAATAACGCTATTGCTGCCACAAGCATCTCCGATGCTTCAGTCCAGAGAGGTTGCTAAGGAGTTTGTCAGTCAGTATGATGGTAATTCGCCGGTTTATGTTGAAAAGCAATTACATCCTGGTTTTGCTTATTACTCCGGTTGTTATGGTACAGAAATTAAGGTTGGTGAGTTAAAAACGGTAATAGATGCAAATAAGCGGGCTTATTTTGCTGTACGGCACTCGGAATACAAGCTTCTTAATGAAGCTGATAAGCAAAAGGTAACAACTCTGGCAGAATTTGGTGATAAGATGTTGCTACTCAAGCCGTAGACAGGGGAGCTGACATAATAGATGCGTGTGCTGCTGGTTTTTTTAGTGGCTTTGACCGTATTTTTGCCATTTAATGCCTATCTTACGATAACCGATCCGGTAGAAGCCAATTATGCATTGACTGCGAAGGAAATGCTCGCAAATGGCGATTGGCTGTCGCCGCGCATTTATGGCCAGTTCTGGTATGATAAGCCAGCAATGTTTTACTGGCTTATCATGTTAGGTTATAAAGCTTTTGGTGTGAATGAGTTCGCGGCACGGTTTCCTTCGGCTTTATTCAGCGCTGCCAGTGTTAGTTTTATCTATTGGTTTGGCCGACGGATTTTTGGTAGTAGCCGGGCGGGTATTTTTGCGGCGGTAGCGTTGGCCACTTCATTGCAGTATTGGGTGATGGCCAGAATGGTCATTACTGACGCGGTTTTGTTTTTTTATTTCAGTGTGGCGTTGGCTGCGCTGTATCTTGGTCTTAATGGTCAGAGCAAGAAGTGGTATATAGTGGCATATGCCTGTGCCGGGTTGGCGGTTTTGACTAAAGGACCAATGGGCATAGTTCTTCCGGCGCTTATTGTGTTTGTGTATATAATAGTGGAGCAGCGGTGGGAACTTTTTGGCAAGCTGTATATTATACCGGGGATGATGATTTTTTCATTGGTAGCTCTTCCTTGGTTTGTGGCAATGTACAAGGTACACGGGCAGCCGTTTATCGATACTTTTTTTGGGTTGCATAATTATTTGAGGGCTACAGTGTCGGAACATCCTAAGGATAATGTGTTTTATTATTATTTAGTGCTTTTTCCTGTTAGCCTGCTTCCATGGACCGGCGTTTTTTTTCATAGTCTGATCGGGAAAAAACCTAAGGATTTTAATTTTTTGGTGGTTTGGCTGGGGGTAATTATCGGTTTTTTTACTTTGATGGCAACCAAGTACCCAACATACGTATTTCCAGCAAGTTTTCCAGCTGCGCTTATTATTGGTTGGAAAATAGATCAAATGTTGGTTAAGCGACATTTGGCCTGGTGGTGGCTGACAATTCCAGCTCTGCTGTTTGTGGTTGCTTTTGGCGTTGGCGTAGAGGTTTTGCCAGGAATAGGCTGGGGCGGAGTTACTGTTGTTAGTGTAATTGCTGCCATGGTAATTATGTGGATGCAACTTTATAATAAGAGTTATCTTCTTCCTTGGTCAGTGGCAGTGGTAGCGGTGGCACTTTCACTGGTGACTATTAGCAGCGAGTTTATTCCTTTGGCTAAAACCCATTCAGCGAAAAACTTGGTACAATACCTTCCAAGTGAGGGAGCGATAATAGCTGCTTATGGCGATTATTCTGCTTCAGCGGTATTTTATAGTGGTTACTCTATACCAAGGCTGGTAGAAAGTGAAGAGCAGCTTGCGTCCAAGGGAGTGTGGGCAGGTAAATATACTATGCCCAGCGAGACGACGAAGTCATTTGCGGTGCGAACGGCTAATGTTTCAGATACATATATTTTGGTCAGTGGGCTTGATAAAACGCCGCTTGAAGGATTTAGCCAAGTGGCGATGTTTGAGAAGATGAAGCTGTATAAACGTAATGTAAGAGAGAAATAAGGCTGCTAATAATAAACAAGGGTTTAATAATCCAGCAGAGGGTCAATACTATTCCTATAGTACTCTGTTGGAGGTGAAAGTCTTGGATCTGGTGCGGCTGGTTAGCGGTCCAGTAATTATTGGTTTTATTTTTGGCCTTATGTTTAATCCGTTATTGGGCGGTTTAGGTTTAATGGTTTGGCTAGTATTTATTTGTTATTTGATGAAGCGGTTGGATAATGGCACTGAACAATAAGGTAGACTTTTGTTGTTATTAGGCCGCAAGGCCGTTAGCGCGCGTGCGGTTACGCGCGCTTTTTTCGTAATGGTTTTTTTATACATGTGAGCAGGAATATGTATGATAATGGCAGAATATATAGAAGCAAAATATATGTAGCTTTCGTTTGTTGTGTAGTTTATGTTGGTAAACCAGAGACCTGCCGGTTTCGACACACGCCGTTATGACCTATGGAAGATAGGCAGGTGGGTAGTAAATAACCGATAGTTTTCTATAATGTTATTTATAATCCCATTATTTAACCCCCCTGCCTGGATACAGGGGGGATTAATATTTGTCGCAGAATATTTTGCGATCAGGAATAACAACAGGAAGTTGTGCCGCTGCGGCGGCTAAAGCAGCGGTTTTAGCTTGGTTAGGTACGCCTTCGACGACGGTAGAAGTTACGACTCCACAGGGCCAATCAATCTGCATACCGGTTGCTTCGTCTATGGCTAATGCTCATGGAGGGATGGCATCGATTGTAAAGGATGCCGGCGATGATCCGGATATCACTAACGGAGTTACAATAACCGCAGTGGTAACGATTGGTGATGTTCCAGGAATTATTATAAATGCGGGGGCCGGGGTAGGGCGGGTAACAAAGCCTGGTCTGACCATACCGGTTGGTGAACCGGCGATTAATCCCGGGCCGCGCAGGATGATTATTTTGGCGATGGAGGAAGTTTTGCCGCCAGGAAAAGGCGTGGCGGTTACGATAAGTATTCCCGAGGGGGACAAGCTGGCTGAGCATACTCTTAACCCCGTGCTAGGCATTATTGGAGGACTGTCGATTCTTGGTACTACAGGCATAGTAGAGCCTATGTCTGAGGAGGCTTATAAGTCCTCACTTGTGCCTCAAATCAGTGTGGTGCAGGCGCTTGGGTTTGATAAAATAGTATTTGTGCCAGGAAAAATTGGTCAGAATATAGCGGTGAATAGGTTTGGACTTCCTGCTGAGTTAACGGTGCAAACAAGCAACTTTGTCGGATATATGTTGGAAAATGCTGTTAGATGCGGTATTCGTGAGGTGTTGCTCTTTGGACATATCGGGAAAATTGTAAAAGTGGCAGCAGGGATCTTTCATACTCATAACCGCGTTGCTGACGCTAGGATGGAAACTCTGGCTGCGTATGCGGCGGCTCATGGGGCACAACCGCAAACTGTGCGTGACATTTTGGCCTGTGTAACTACTGAAGCGGCTATGCCGATTGTTGAAGAGAACGGTCTAATGGAAATATACCAAGCTTTAGCCGGACGAGCCAGCGAGCGTGCCAAACGTTATGTTTTTGGCGAGCTTAGCATTGGAACGGCAATAGTGACAATGGATGGTAAACTGCTTGGAATGGATGACGGAGCCCGGGAAATAGGAGGCAAGATGGGATGGTCTATAAAATAACTGTGGTCGGGATTGGACCAGGTTCGCCAGATTATTTAACGCCAGTGGCAAAAAGGGCGATAGACGGAGCCCGAGTGCTGGTAGGAAGCGCCCGGGCACTGCCAGTTTTTAAACCGGCTGAATGTGAAACCAAGATAATTGATAAAGATCTTGCCGGGGTGATCACGTTTATTTCCTCGAAATTGGCTGAAAGTGATGTTGTGGTGATGGTGTCCGGCGACCCTGGATTTTATAGTTTGCTGGCAGCTTTAAAAGAGCAGTTTCCTTCAGATATAATTAAAGTGATTCCAGGCATCAGTTCGATGCAGCTGGCTTTTGCCAGATTGGGTTTTAACTGGCAGGATGCGGAGATTTTCAGCTTACATGGGCGTGATCCGGGTGAGACTGATCTAGCCTACCGCCCACAGCGGAAAATTGCTTTCTTAACTGACGGTCAGTATTATCCGGGCCGGATTGCGCAGCGGTTGCAGGCAAACGGCTGGCCGAAAACAACCGATATTTGGCTGTGCAGTGATTTGTCCTATGAAAATGAACAAATATTACAATTAAATTTGAGTGAGGCAGCCGGACTATCAGGGTTTGAATATTGCGTGATGGTGGTGGTGGGATGAACCCAGAGTATCCCGGGATACCGGATGATGCTTTTATTCGTGGCGATGTCCCGATGACCAAAGCGGAAGTACGGGTACTGGCGTTGACAAAAGCACGCATAAAAGAAAGGGATATTGTGGTGGACGTGGGAGCTGGCACAGGTTCAATAAGTATCGAAGCAGCGCTTTTGGCTTCGCAAGGCAAAGTTTTCGCCATTGAAAAAGAAACGGCAGGAATTGAACTGATAAAGGCCAATGCTGCACGGTTTTTGACCACGAATGTTGAAACTATCCACGGGAGTGCGCTAGAGAAACTTGGCAATCTGCCTATGGCTGACGTTATTTTTGTTGGCGGCAGTGGCGGACACATTAGGAAAATCCTTGAGGCAGCCAACCAAATTCTAAAGCCGGACGGCCGTCTGGTGGTTATGGCAGTGACGGTGGAAACGTTGCAGGAAGCGCTTGATGTTATGCAGTCGCTGGACGGTTATCAGGTAGACGCAGCCGGTATACAGATTACCAGGTTGCGCCGAGTGGGGTCCAAGAATATGTTTCAGGCGCTAAATCCAGTATATATTGTTGCTTGTACCAGGAGAGAAAGTAGTGACCGGGAAGTTTCACATATTTAACGGGAGGGTCTCTAGTGCAAGTTTATTTTATTGGTGCCGGGCCGGGTGATCCGGAACTTATTACTGTCAAAGGAGCACGGCTGGTTAAAGAAGCTGACATGATAATTTATACAGGGTCATTAGTAAATCCGGCTGTGCTTAATAAAGTTAAACCGGATGCGGCTGTTTATAACAGTGCTTCAATGACGCTGGATGAAGTGGTTGCCATGATAGTATCAGCTGTAGAGGCCGGAAAAATGGTGGTACGGCTGCATACTGGAGATCCCAGTATTTATGGAGCGATCAAGGAGCAGATGGATGCTCTGGATGCACATGGAATTATTTATGAGGTAGTGCCGGGTGTTAGTTCGTTTTTGGCAACGGCGGCGGCTTTAAAGTGCGAGTATACGTTGCCTGAGGTCACTCAGTCGGTAATTATAACCAGGCTGGAAGGCCGGACGCCGGTGCCGGAGCAGGAAAGGCTGGCTGCATTGGCATCTCACGGTTGTACTATGTGTATTTTTCTTAGCGTACATATGCTTGACGGTGTGATTTCAGAGTTACTGCGCGGCGGTTATAGTGAGGATACTCCGATTGCCGTTGTAGAGAAGGCTTCATGGCCAGAGGAAAAGATTGTGCGTGGTACGTTGGCAACAATTGCTGATAAATTGAAAAATTCGGGGGTGGATCGGACGGCAATGATTGTAGTAGGAAGGTGCTTGGGCAGCAATTATGCTTTGTCCAGGCTATACCATCCCGAGTTTAAGCATATGTACAGGAGGTAGCAGATGAAACTGGCAATTATTTCGGTAACTAAAAATGGAGCGGTTTTAGCTGATAAGTTGGCAAAAAATATGGGCATGCCTGTTGATGTATACGCCAGAATGGGGCGGGAGGCCGGAGCTACTGTGCTGCGCTACGATAGTCTGAGCAGGCTGATTGCCGATATTTATCTCCGTTATGACGGGTTGGTATTTATTATGGCAGCTGGTATAGTGGTACGGGTACTGGCGCCACATGTCCGTGATAAACGCTTTGATCCGGCGGTGGTTGTGCTAGACGAGGCAGGAGAACATGTGATTAGTCTTTTATCCGGCCATATTGGAGGGGCAAATGAGTTGGCAAAGATGATCGCTGAAATCATTGATGCCCGTCCGGTTATTACTACCGCTACTGATGTTATGAATAAACCTGCGGCAGATCTTCTGGCGGTACGGATGGGGCTGGAAATAGAACCTTTTGATAAAATGAAGGCCATAAATGCTGCTATTGCTAACGGTGAACGGGTGGCGTTTGCCATTGACCGGGATTTGGTAAAGCGCGACCACTATGTTCGGCTGGCTGGGGAACTGGGAGTTGAGCGGGTGGTTGATTTGGAAGAACTTGCTGATAGTGACAGTTATGATGCTGCGGTGCTTATAACTGACAAAGAGTACAGTCTGGAAAAACCACATGTGTTTTTGCGGCCTGCTACTTTGGCTGTTGGTATTGGTTGCCGCCTGGAAACGGACAGCGAACAGATTGACAGCGCACTGGAGCATGCGTGCAAAAGGATAGGTCGCAGCAAACGAAGTATTGCAATTATTGGTACCGCCAGGGCTAAGAAAGATGAGGTTGGCCTGTTAGCGGTGGTGCAACAATTGGGTGTACCGCTAGAAATATTTTCAAACGAAGATTTGGAAGCCTGTATTGAAAATTACCAGCTTGACACATCGATGTTTGTCAAAGCGCAGATTGGGGTGGGAAATGTATGCGAACCGGCAGCTCTACTAGGGGGGCAGACGGACAAACTTCTGCTGCCCAAGACAATTTATGGAAAAACGACGGTGGCCATTGCCGAGGTAAAATTTCGGTAGTTGGGCTTGGGCCTGGCAGTCAGGCGGATATGAGCCACCGGGCCTATGACGCTATTAGTGGCGCCAAGGTAATTGTTGGCTATGATACTTATTTGAAATTGATTGAGGATATGCTTGCCGGAAAAGAAGTAATCGGTACCGGAATGACGCAGGAGATTGACCGGTGTCAGGCGGCGGTGGAAGAGGCTTTAGCCGGAAAAACCGTTGCTGTTGTATCAAGTGGCGATCCGGGAATCTACGGCATGGCCGGACTGGTGCTGGAGCTTGTAAATAAATATCCGTTAGCGGTACAGCCAGAGGTTGTTATTGTGCCTGGGATTAGCGCCATAGGGGCGGCGGCAGCTATTTTGGGAGCGCCGCTGATGCACGATTTTGCGGTGATAAGTTTAAGTGATCTGCTTACTCCGTGGGATGTTATTGAAAAACGGATTGAAATGGCGGCAGCAGGTGATTTTGTTGTTGCGCTGTATAATCCCAAAAGTACTAGACGGGTGATTCAGATTGAGAAGGTAAGGGAAATAATGCTCCGCTATCGCTCAGACAGTACTCCGGTGGGGATAGTCCGTCATGCTGCCCGTCCTAAGCAAAGTATGAAGCTTGCTGAACTTGCTAGTTTTACCAGTGAACATATAGACATGTTTTCTTTGGTGGTTATCGGCAATAGTCAGACCTATGTTAGTGGTGACCGTATGATAACGCCCCGGGGTTATGTTATATGATACTGGTGTTAGCAGGTACAAAGGACGGTAGGGAAATTGCGGCGCAAATTGAGAACGCTGGCTATTCGGTGCTGGTTTCAGTTGTCAGTGAATATGGCCGTAGTTTGGTCGAGGAGCAAGGCCTTGTGGCAAGTGCCAGTTCGTTGGATGCTACCGGACTAGCTGGGCTTATTCGTGAGCGGGGGATTAAAGTGGTGATTGACGCCACCCATCCTTATGCTTCGGCAGTGTCTAGTAACGCTATAGAGGCTTCTAAATTTGCTGGGACGAAATATCTTCGCTATGAAAGAATGCCAGCCACACTTCCCGCGTATGGAAGGCTGCATACGGCAAAGGATGCGGCTGAGGCAGCTGTACTTGCAGCCGACTTAGGCAAGGTAATATTTTTAACTACCGGTAGCCGGGCGCTCAAGATATTTAAGACTGAACCGCGCTTAGCAGGTCATCGCCTAGTTGCAAGAGTTTTGCCTGAGCCGGCGGTGCTAGATGAGTGTTTAGCAATTGGATTTTTACCGCGGGATATCGTTGCGGTCCAGGGACCGTTTTCCCGAGAACTTAATATCGCGTTATTTAAAGAGTATGGCAGTGACGTTGTGGTAACCAAAAATAGCGGCCTTGTGGGCGGCAGTGATGAAAAGTTCAATGCTGCGGTTGAATTGGGGCTGCATCTAGTGGTAATTGATCGCCCAGAAATCGATTATCCGACTATAGTTAACTCCGGTGAGGCTGTAATTAGTTTTATTAAGGAGATTTTGGAGTGAAGGTCGGGTACGATTTGATGGAGAGATGAGTGAGGTATGGAGGTTAAAACGTGAATTTTATTACCGATCCCAGAAGTATTGAAGCAAGAAGTATGGAGATTATTGCGCCTTATCTTAGGGATTTAAAACTGGGTCAAGAGGAAGTAAAAGTATTTTCGCGGATTATCCATGCCTCCGGTGACCCGGATTACGCTAATTGCATACGCCTTCATCCGGAAGCTATTGCGGCTGCTGAACAGGCACTGAAGCGTGGTTGTGATATATATTGTGATGTGGAGATGGTACGGACAGGCATCAATCGGCGTACTTTGGCAGAGTTTGGCGGTCAAACCCATTGTCTGATTAGGGATGCCGCTATTGCTCAAGCGGCTAAAAGCGAGGGGATAACTCGTTCTATGGCAGCGATGCGGGCATTCGGAGCTAAAATGAATGGGGCAATTGTTGCTATTGGCAACGCGCCAACGGCGCTGTTTGAGGTACTAAGGTTAATGAGAGAAACTTCCCTCAGGCCCAGTATGATTGTCGGCGTGCCGGTTGGGTTTGTTGGTGCTGCCGAGTCAAAGGAGCTTTTAATGACCGAGTCGCCGGTGCCATTTATTACTGTTGTTGGTAGTAAAGGCGGTAGCCCGATTGCCGCGGCAGCAGTTAATGCGCTGCTGTATATGCGGCAGTGAGGGTTAGAAAGGCTGAGGGTAATGAATAAGCACGAAATACCGCGGCTGGTTATTGCCGGGACCGGCAGCGGAGTGGGGAAAACTACAATTGTTGCCGGGTTGCTTGCGGTTTTGAAGCAGCGTGGCCTTGCTGTTCAGTCGTACAAAGTTGGACCGGACTATATCGATCCCGGCTATCATCGTTTAGCTAGCGGCAAACCAGCACACAATCTTGATACTTGGCTGGTATCGGCGGAAAACCTAGTTGAGCTTTTCGCTACTACGGCCAAGGGGTGTGATGTGGCTATTATTGAAGGGGTTATGGGGTTGTATGACGGCGGTCGTGGCGGTATCAGCAGTACGGCGGCTATTGCAAAACAGCTGGCGGCGCCTGTTATTTTAGTGCTTGACGCCAAGGCGGCAGGGGAGAGCATTGCCGCTACAGCGCTGGGGTTTAAGGCGTATGATACGGAGGTTAACTTAGCAGGCGTGATTGTTAACCGTCTGGGGTCGTCTTCACATAAAGCTATGGTTGGCGAAGCTCTGGAGCGACTTTCTATAACGGTCTTTGGCCAACTATTGCGTACTGAGGCTTTGATGATCAAGGAACGGCATTTAGGGTTAACACCGGTAACTGAGAGTGATGCTGCTCAGGCCCTTGGGGCTATGGCTTGGCAAGTTTCCCGCGATGTGGCTGTTGATAAGCTGCTGGAGGCGGCGCGCTCCGCGCCGCCTTTACCTATTTCAAAGAAAATTGCGTCACCTAAAGAAAAGAGTGTGCGGATCGGTGTAGCCCAGGATGAGGCATTCTCCTTCTATTATCCAGAAAGTTTAGCGGTTCTGGAAACGCTGGGGGCGGAGCTTGTACCATTTAGTCCACTTGGCGACAAGGCGCTACCAGTTGTGGATGGATTGATTTTCGGCGGCGGATTTCCGGAGATGTTTCTGCCTGATTTATCGGCCAATATGGTGATAAAGGCGGCGATTGGCAGAGCCGCTCAGCGCGCTATGCCAATCTATGCGGAATGCGGCGGTCTGATGTATCTGGCGCGGCAAATCGAGAGTTTTGACGGGCAGAGTTTTGAGATGGTCGGGTTAGTGCCGGCGGTATGTCGGATGCAGTCGCGATTACAGACGGTGGGATATGTTGAGGCAACTGCCCTTAAGGATAATATTTTTTGTCAGAGAGGGGAAAGTCTGCGCGGTCATGAATTTCACTTTTCCAGTATGACTGTTGATGCTGATGCTGATTTTAATTGGGCGTTTGAGTTTCGCAAGCTAAGAACCGGAGCGGTTTATCCCGGCGGTTATGCCGCTGGGAGCGTACTGGCGTCTTATTTGCACCTGCATTTTTCTGGAAATCAGGCGGCGGCAGCGCGGTTTATTGCAAAATGTAAGGAATTTCAGAGGCAGCGGGAGATGATACCATGAAGGGAAAGATAGTTTTGGTGACCGGTGGCGCGCGAAGCGGTAAAAGTTCTTTTGCTGAACGCTATGTCACTGGTTTGGGAACTAAAGTAGCGTATATCGCTACTGCTCAGGTACTGGACGATGAAATGGCGCAGCGTGTTTCGTTGCACCGGGAGCGGCGTCCGGATGACTGGCTTACATATGAGGCACCGGTTGACGTAAGTGACGCGCTTGTACAGGCGATGGATAATGCAGAAGCAGTAATGGTAGACTGTCTGACGCTGTATGTCAGCAATCTTCTATTAGGGCCTGGTGCTCCTGATTCATTAGAGGAGCGAGCGGCAGTTGTTCAATATAAGGTTGCCGATTTGTTGAAGTGCGCTAAGGCTGGCAAAGCAACGGTGGTTTTTGTAACTAATGAAGTTGGGCAAGGGATAGTTCCTGATAATGCCTTGGCCCGGGAGTACCGGGATGTGGCTGGCTTGGTAAACCAGGCGGTAGCTGCTGTGGCTGACGAGGTGTACCTTGTTGTATGCGGTGTGGCAGTGGAACTGAAGAAGAATGCTATAGTTCTAAATTAAGGGGTGTAGTATGGCGAGAACAATTATGTTACAGGGGACGAGCTCCCATGTAGGAAAAAGTATCCTTACTACAGCGTTGTGCCGAATTTTTCTTCAGGATGGCTATAAGGTGGTGCCATTTAAAGCGCAAAATATGGCCCTGAATTCTTATGTCACAAAGACCGGGGGCGAGATGGGCAGGGCTCAGGTTGCTCAAGCTGAGGCTGCCGGACTGGAACCGGTGGTGGAAATGAATCCGGTACTTTTAAAACCAACAGGAAACGCTTCGTCGCAGGTGGTGGTGCTGGGGCGTCCGGTTGGGAATATGTCTGCCAGCCAGTACCATGAAGGCTACAGCAAAAAAATGCTTGGGATTATTGAGAGCAGTCTGCGAAAACTTGAGGCTGAGTTTGAGGTTGTGGTTATCGAGGGGGCTGGAAGTCCGGCGGAAGTCAATCTCAAGGCCAATGATATTGTTAATATGCGAATTGCAAAAATGGCTAACGCACCGGTGTTGTTAATTGCTGATATTGATCGCGGCGGAGCGTTGGCGGCAGTGGTTGGTACGCTGGAATTATTAGAGTCTGATGAACGTGAACTGGTAAAAGGTATTATTATTAATAAATTTCGCGGTGATATTAAACTGTTAAACCCGGCACTTGAATTTTTGGCTACTAAAACTGGTAAGCCAGTGGTAGGGGTTGTTCCCCATATAAGCCAGATGGGGATAGATAATGAGGACTCGGTTTCGCTTGACGAAAAAGCAGTAGATAGTGGTGGCGAAATTGAAATTGCGGTGCTTAGAACACCGCGGATTTCTAATTTTACTGATTTTGATGTTCTAGCAGCTGAAAGCGGTGTTGTTGTAAGGTATGTATGTCAGGGAGAACGACTGGGGAAGCCTGATATGGTTATTTTACCTGGCAGCAAGAATACGACCGAAGATTTACTGTACATAAAAGCGGTGGGTTATGACCGAGATATCTATCGGTTGGTGGAAAGCGGTATACCGGTGGTTGGGATTTGCGGAGGGTTCCAGATGCTGGGACGCGAAATTCGCGATCCGGAGCATACTGAATCTGAGTGTTATCAGGTGGCTGGTCTGGGGCTTTTTGATACGGTGACAGTATTTGCTAAGGATAAGGTTACTCATCAGGTAACCGCAGCATGTCAGAACCATACTTTTTTGGGAATTGGTTATACTGGCGCTAATTTAACCGGCTATGAGATTCATATGGGAAGAACTGAGATTCCGGCTAATGCTAAACCAGCCTTTACCATTACCAGCCGTTCGGATCAGATGAGTGGTGATTACGACGGGGTTGTTAGAGCGGATGGTTTGGTTATGGGGACATATATTCATGGCATTTTTGATAATGATGATTTTCGCCAGGCAATTATAAATGCTTTGCGGAAACGAAAAGGCCTGGAGCCACTTCCACATGGAAGTAATACTATTCGGCGCAAAGAGGCCAGTTATGATCGACTGGCTGATACTGTCCGGCGCAGTCTGAATATGGAATTAATTTATGATATAATGGGTGTGAAATGACGGATTTCGCAAAGTTTACTCCGGTGTTTGCGATGGTGGTGGACAGCTTTATCGGTGACCCACGGGTGAGCTGGCATCCGGTTGTATTAATCGGTAAATTAATAACTTGGTTGGAAGGGCTATTTTTACGGTTTCGTCTGAGCCCCGGATTAAAGAGGTTAGCCGGATTTGCGCTGGTGCTATTGGTATTGGCGGTGACATATGGTGTTAGCTGGGGTATTATGTGGGGGCTGGCATTTGTTCATCCATTTTTAGCCTGGAGTGTTGGCGCGGTACTGTTGGCCTTTACTATATCACCGCGCAGCCTGGCGGAGTCTGCGCGCGAGATTAAGGAGTGCCTGGATGCCGGAGATATTGTAACCGCAAGATTTAAGGTTGGCTGGGTTGTTGGTCGCGATACCGCGCAAATGGATGCTATTGAAGTGACTAGAGCCACGGTGGAAACGGTGGCGGAAAATGTTGTTGATGGTGTTATCGCGCCCTTGTTTTATGCTTTTATCGGCGGGGTGCCGCTGGCATATCTTTATCGGGCTGTGAATACACTGGATTCGATGGTCGGTTACAGAAATGATAAATATATAGATTTCGGAATGGTGGCCGCCAGAGTTGATGATTGTTTTAATTATATTCCAGCCCGGATTACCGGTTTATTAATGGTTATAGCGGCACTTTTGGCTGGCTATGATGCCAAGGGGGCAATACGGACTGTTTGGCGGGATGCTGCAAAGCATCCCAGCCCTAACAGTGGTATTGCCGAAGCGGCTGTGGCTGGCGCGCTAGGTATTCGGCTGGGAGGTCAGAACTATTACGGCGGTGTTATGTCGTTCCGAGCCTATATGGGTGAACCGTGCAAAACGTTGAAACCGTCTGATATTGCGAAAACTATTAGGATAATGTATGTTGTCACTGCAGAGTTTATTGTGGTGGCTACCGCACTGGTCTTTGGCGGAGCCGGATTTTTTTGACGGAGGATGGTGCACCGCGCGCCGAATGAGGATGAAAAGCTTTGTTACTGCTTTGCAATTTTTAACCCGTATTAATTTTTACCATCAAAATGTGGTTTCGGCTGAAGAGTTTGGGCAGAGTGTGAAGTTTTTTCCACTGGTGGGAGCAGTTATCGGTCTGGTGCTGGCTGGTTTCGGTTATTTGGCGTTAGGCTATTTTCCTATTCATGTGTTGGCGGCAAGTCTTGTTGTTCTTGAACTTGTCCTGACCGGCGGAATTCATAGCGATGGTCTTATGGATACGATGGATGGCGTGTTTTCCGGGCGACCGCGGGAGCGAATGCTGGAGATTATGAAGGACAGCCGGGTGGGAGCTAATGCTGTTATGGGATTTGGCGCATTATTACTGCTGAAATGGTCGCTTATTTTGGATTTATTATCCACCGGGGTGATTGCTGCTGCATTATTCTTAATGCCGGTGTTTGGTCGCTTGGCGATGGTTATTGCTGTTACGACATTTTCTTACGCTAGGCCTGAGGGGATTGGCAAGGCTTTCGCACAATTTGCCGGTCGGCCAGCGTTATATTTTGCGTTTGCTACGGCGGTGATAATTGCTTTACCGCTGGGGAAAGTCGCTTGGATAAGTTTGACAGCTTCAGTAATTTTTGCGGTGTTGCTTGGCCGGTGTTTTTGTAAGTGGCTAGGTGGTCTTACCGGCGATGTTTACGGAGCTATCAATGAGTTGACTGAACTTTTGGTGCTGATAGTATTTTTAAGCAGGGAATGGGTGCTGCTGTGGTTAAGATGAATGCGGGTCATGATTATGAGGGAGACGGAGAGTCCGATGTTTTTGTTCAGGCCCCGGGATCATGCGGCGAACTGGTGCAGGGAACTATCGACGGCAATAATTTTTTAATAACCTGCCCTGTTGATATGTATACCAGAGTAACTGTATGTCTTGGAGGTAAGCGTCTGGCTGCCGGAGAGAAGACAGTGGAGGCGGTAAAAAGAACGTTGGATTATCTGGGGATTGGCAGCATGCCATTTTCGGTAACTGTGGAATCTGATTTGCTTCAGGGCAAAGGGATGGCATCCAGCAGCGCCGATATCAGTGCTGCCTGCCAGGCCGCGGCTTTGGCGGTTGGTAAAACGCTGACTGAAGACGAGATTGCGGATATTGCACTCAGTATTGAACCAACCGATGGCGTTTTTTATCCGGGAATTGTTATGTTTGACCATGTAAGCGGCAGTATTCGCCGCTATCTGGGGATTCCGCCAGCAATCGCGATTGCCATATTTGACTTTGGCGGCGAGGTTGACACATTGCAATTTAACGGTCGCAGCGATCTTGCTGTACTAAATAAGGCCAAGGAACCTTTGGTTCTCCAGGCGGTGGAGTTAGTAAGGCTGGGACTGCTAAAGGGTGATGCGGCTTTAATTGGTAAGGGCGCTACTTTAAGTGCTTTGGCTAATCAATATATTTTACCCAAGAAATGTTTGCCGAAAATTATTGAGATAGTAAGAGAGTATGGGGCTGTTGGTGTCAACACCGCCCACAGCGGAACGGTAGTTGGTGTACTTTTTGCTGATTTGGACTATGGGCGTATTGAGGCAGGCATCAAGGCAATTAAGAAGGCCTGCCCGGAAATTGAATATCTGCGGACGGTGCAAATGGTCGGAGGCGGGCTGATAATAGAAGGAGACTATGGGTATGAGCGCTATGGATAAGTTTGAGCATGGCGGAAAATTGTATGCGGCAGCGTGGCGTGAGGGTGGGACAGTTCAAGAATTGCTGGATTTTAGCGTTAATATAAACCCTTTTGGTTTGCCTGAAAGTGTTAGGCAGGCTGTTAAAGAAGCTTTAGAGCATATCGTAAATTATCCTGATGCTACGGCAACTCTTTTGAAAGCGGCGTTAGCTAAGCGATACAGTTTGGAGCGGGATATGTTCAGCGTGGGAAATGGCGCGGCTGAATTAATGTATGTGCTCTGTCACAGAATGCGCCCTAAACGGGTCTTGATTCCAGCTCCTACTTTTAGCGAATATGAGCGTGCGGCCCGCTCAAGCGGGGCAGCGATAAAATATGTTTCTTTAAACGCGATAGATGGTTTTGCACTGAACACGGGAGAAATTATAAATCAGCTTTCCCAGGTAGACCTGGTATTTTTATGTAATCCCAATAATCCTACCGGGAGGATCGAGGAACGGGAAAAGTTAGCGGCTATTATCGCTGCTGCTCATAAAAGTGATACTTATGTGGTGATCGATGAATCGTTTATTGACTTTGTGACTGATAATGATTTATTTACCTGTAAACCGCTGGTTGCTAAATACCCGAAGCTAATTATTTTGCAATCAATGACAAAAACTTACGCCATTCCCGGCCTCAGGCTGGGATTTGCTATTGCCGATAATGCTATTATCCAGTTGTTGGACAGTGGCAAGGACCCCTGGAACGTCAATTCGCTGGCTCAGGCCGCGGGGGTTGCAGCGCTTGATGATGCTGAATATCTGAAAAGAAGTGTGGAGGCAGTAACTTTAGCGCGGCAGACAATGATTGCTGAATTACGGAGAGTGCCTGGGTTTACTCCTTATCCTGGGGCCGCTAATTATTTGCTTGTTAACATTGCCGGAAGCGGTTTTAATGCGCCGAGGCTGGGACAAGCTCTTTGGAAATATAATATAATAATTCGCGACTGCAGCAATTATCCCGGTCTTTCACCGGATTATATCCGGTTGGCGGTTAAATTAGCGTCACAAAACGGAATGCTTGTGGCGACTCTGCTTAAATTGTGCAAGGACGGTGCTGGATTTTGACAAAGCTAATTTTGGTACGCCACGGTCAGACGCTTTGGAATAAGGAATTGAAGTATCAGGGCCACTCTGATGTTGTTCTTGATGAAGATGGCCTGCGGCAGGCTGCTCTGGTAGGCGAACGTCTTAAAGGGGAAAAGATTGACGCTGTGTATTCGAGTGATCTTAAACGGGCGTTCGCAACTGCTGAAGCAATTGCGAACCACCATAGCTTGCCGGTTTTTATAATGCCGGGGCTTCGGGAAATGAAGTTCGGTGAATGGGAAGGCTTTACTTTTAAGTTTATTTATGAGCGCTGGCCTGAGGAAATGGATAAGCTGTTTGCTAATGCCAGAGAGGCAAGGGTTCCCGGGGGCGAGACTTTCGATGAAGTAAAGAGCCGTGCTGCGGCAGCGGTGGACGAGCTGGTGGCTAAACACCCGGAGCAAACTGTTGTCGCAGTTTGCCATGGTGGAACTATCCGAACTATTATTTGCAATGTACTTGGCATTGATCTCAATCGGGTATGGGATATTAAACAGGATAATACAGCAGTGAATATTATTGAGTTTTATCCTGAACGGGCGATTATTTCGCTGCTAAATGATACCCACCATTTAGTGGAAACAAAAACCTGATAATAATTTTGTTTGCGAAAAAGGTAATGGAGTTCAAAAGGGTACATTCTTTTTGGGCTTATTTTCTTTTTATTGCACGATATACCATATTATGCTAATGTAATACCGACAACTAATAAATGGAAAAATGGTAGATTAGAGTAATTGATCTAAAAGCACAGGAGGAGGAATATTACAGGATGACAAAAAGGTGGATTGGCTTAGCAATTATCATGGCAATGCTGGGAACGCTGCTGGCCGGGTGCGGCGGATCGGCGAGCAAGGAACAGGTGTTGCGCATGGTAATTGGTGGTGAGCCGCAAACGCTGGACCCGGATAAACTGACGGGGGTGCCGGAAGCCAACTATACGCAAGCGCTATTTGAAGGTTTAACCGAACTGGACGCCAATGGGCAGCCGTTACCGGCTGCGGCCGACAAATGGGAGGTTTCGCCGGACGGACTGAAATATGTTTTTCATCTCCGGGCTAATAAGTGGTCGAACGGCGAGCCGGTGACCGCAAGGGATTTCGAGTTTGCCTGGAAGCGAATTTTAAATCCGGCAACAGCGGCGGAGTATGCTTATATGCTGTTCCCGGTCAAAGGCGCGGAAGCATATAACAGCGGTAAAGCCAGCGCCGATGCAGTTGGAATAAAAGCGCTTGATGATAATACGTTGGAGGTTAGCTTAGAAAAGCCGACCGCGTATTTCTTGGCACTGTTGGCTCACCAGTCGACATTCCCGTTAAATCAAAAGATTGTTGAGGCTAATGGCGACAACTGGGCGTCCGATACCAGCACCCTAGTCGGCAACGGGCCGTTTAAGCTGAAGGAATGGGTGCATGGCGGCAAACTTGTTATGGTAAAAAATGATCAGTACTGGGATAAAGATAATGTTAAGTTGGCGCGGATAGAGTGGTCGCTGGTGGAAGAGATGGGAACAGCGTTGTCGATGTTTGAAAACAACCAGCTGGATTTTGCCTATCAGCCGCCGATGACTGAAGTGGAGCGCCTGAAAAAGGAAAGTAAACTGCGAACTTCAAAATTGATTGGAACCTATTACTATGAATTTAATACCAGAAAAGCGCCATTTGATAATATCAAAGTACGGAAGGCTTTTGCGCTGGCGATTGACCGCGAGTCAATAGTTAAGAATGTGCTGCATGATGTCCATAAACCAGCTTATGCCTGGATACCGTCAGGTTTTACCAACCCGGCTACCAAAGCAGATTTCCGGGACGAGGGAGGAACGTTATTGCAGGCTAATGTCGCGGAAGCAAAAAAACTGTTAGCTGAAGCTGGTTATCCGGATGGCCAAGGTTTGCCGCCAATTACGCTCTTGTATAATACTAATGAAGACAATAAGGCGGTGGCTGAAGCGGTCCAGGAAATGTGGAAGAAGAACCTGGGCGTAACGGTGGAGCTCATGAATCAGGAATGGAAGGTTTATATGGATGCGCGGCAAGCAGGCAATTTTCAGATTGCGCGGGCGCGCTGGATCGGCGATTATACTGATCCGATGACTTTCGGGGACTATCTGTTAACCAATTGCGGCAACAACTATGGTAAATACAGCAATCCAGCGTACGATAAACTGATTGCAACCGCTCAAGCGAGTAATGACCAAGCGGTGCGGATGCAGGCGATGCATGACGCGGAAAAGATTGCGATTGGGGATATGGCAGTATTGCCGGTTTATTTCTATTCTGAATGGTATTGCATAAACCCCAAAGTTAATGGCATGATTATGCCGCCGAACTCGATTTATAATTTAAAATATGTATCAATAGAAGACTGATTTAGACTGAATAAGGGCGGAAGTTGGCATGCGTCAGCTTCCGCCCTTATTTATTTAAAACTGAAAAAAAGGAACTAACCTAAAATAAAGCAGAATTGATAAATATTTACAATTATATAATTATATTCTATAATGTTGAATATAATAGTAATTTGATTCTGCAAAAGATGGGATATCAAGAGTATGTTCCTTTTGAAAAACTTTTATAGCAGATTGTCGGCGTAAAACATTAAACTGTTGTGGATTATTACCAGAAAAGAGAGGGGGAGAGTTTTAGCAATAAGTTATCTATGGAAAAGAATATGAATAGGGGGAGAGAAAGTGAAAAAATTAGTACTGACACTGACTTTGGTATTTTTACTAAGTCTGACCGGGAGTGTCTTTGCTGCAAATCCATTTGAACTTGTACCTACTGACAATTGGGTGTATGGAGCAATAGACAGTTTGGTGCAAAGTGGGATTTATGTTGGTTATAGTGAGGTTAATTTTCAGAAAAGTAAAACTTTAACTCGTAATGAATTGGCAATTCTTGTGGCCAAGGCAATGGCTAACGGAAAGAATGCAGGCGCTGACCAAAAGGCGACAATTGACAAATTGGCAGCGGAATTCAAAACTGAACTCGAGGCTTTGGGGGTGAAAGCTGATAGTAGTACTGCTGGTGTGAATTTTTCGGGGCACTATCGCCTGCGGTATCAGAATTTGACTGATGATAAAACGAAAAGTAACAATTTTCACCAGTTTTATAGCCAGATTGAACTTGACGCGACGGCTAAGATAACTGATTTCTGGACGGCAAATCTGGCGGTGGAAGGCTATAGAAACTTTTATACCGATGCCGGAAGAACCAATGGTACTTTTTCCAGCGCTTGGGGCTATAGTAAAGATAATAGTTATAACGGTGCGTTTGATCTGACTGGGGCCAGTGTGACCGGACAGGTAGGCTGCGTGATGATGACGGTCGGTAAATTTACAAATACCTTTGGTTCAGGGCTGATTTTTGACGACTATCTTAGTGGGGTAAAATTTGAATTCGGTAAAGCTGTTAAAACTAAACTACTTTACGGAGAAGCGGATTCCAATATTGAAGCTAATACTCCTTCTTCCAGCAGCTACCTTTACAAGTTAGATAAAGTTATTTCAGCTGAGTTTGTCTACAGTTTGAGCAAAGCAAGCATGCTGACTGGATCACTTCAAAACTGGCAATCCAAGACTGCTGGGGTTGGTTCGATGACAGTTTGTGATCTTAATGTAACTTCGGCGCTAAATAAGGATTACTCAGTATATGCAACTTTTGATAAAACCAGCAAAGAAACCGGCAATAGGGCGTATGTGTTTGGCGTAAGCTATAAGGCTGCTGATCCCAAAGTAGCCGGAAGCTTTGGTGCATGGCTAGATTACGAAAGCTTTGAAAAGAATACCGCAATTGACACCACTAACTGGATGTGCGCGGGTCAGAAGGGGATTGCGGCAGGCTTCAACTATGTGCCGGTTAAGAATATAAAGTGGACCAATGTTTTTGTTTATGCCAAAGCTTTAAGTGACAATGATTTGAGCCTAGCGTCCGGTGAAGAACAGAAATTATTCCGGACTCAGTTATTCTACTACTTCTAGTATTTTAAGCAGGCAAGCTAGGGGGACAACCATTGACAGCATGATTAGTAGTTAGCTTTGGTTGCATCCCCCTAAGTTGCGAGAAAATACTTTTTGCCAGAAGTTATGGAATGGCATGGAATTTATTTCTTTTATTGCTGAAATTTACAAGTTATGCTAACGTAATAATGTTAACCATAAACTGAAGGTGCAGGGCCAGATCAAAAAAATGGTGCCGGAGATAAAAGAGGGGAGTTTTAGAGGATGTCGAATAGATTGATTGTCCTAGCAATAATTATGGTTATGCTGGGAACGATGCTGGCTGGATGCGGCGGGTCAGCCAGCCAGGAACAGGTGATGCGTTTATATATGGGAGCTGAGCCGGAGACTCTGGACCCGGATAAAGCGACTGGGGTGCCGGATGCCAACTACCTGCAGGCGATGTTTGAAGGTCTGACTGAAATGGATGGGGAAGGGCTGATTGTTCCGGCAGCGGCTGAAAAATGGGAGGTTTCGCCGGATGGACTGAAATACACCTTCCATCTGAGGGCCAATAAGTGGTCGAACGGCGACCCAGTGACAGCCAGGGATTTTGAATATGCCTGGAAACGGCTATTAAATCCGGCTACGGCGTCAACATATGCCTATATGCTGTTTTCTTTAAAAGGGGCGGAAGCTTATAACAGCGGCAAGGGCAGCGCCGACGCGGTCGGGGTAAAAGCGCTGGATGATAATACGCTGGAGGTAACGTTTGAAAAACCGACCGCATATTTCCTGGCCCTGTGTACCCATCAGTCGACATATCCGGTAAATCAAAAGGTGGTTGAGGCTAATGGCGACAAATGGGCGGGCGAAGTTAGCACCTTAGTCGGCAACGGACCGTTTAAGGTGACAGAGTGGGTGCATAACGGCAAGCTGGTGATGGTGAAAAATGACCAGTATAGGGATAAAGACAAGGTAAAGCTGGCGAGAATAGAATGGATACTGATCGAAGAGTCAGGAACTGCGCTCTCAATGTTTGAAAATAATCAATTGGAGTATGTATGGGAGCCGCCAATGGCTGAAGTGGAACGACTAAAAAAGGAGAATAAACTACAGCTTTCAAAGCTGTTTGGTAGCTATTACTATGAATTTAATACCAAGAAAGCGCCATTTGATAATCCTAAAGTGCGCCGGGCGCTGGCGCTGGCGGTTGACCGCGAGGCGATTGCGAAAAATGTGCTTCATGATGTTCACAAACCGGCTGATGCCTGGGTGCCGTACGGGTTTACCAACCCGATAACCAAACAGGATTTTCGGGAAGAGGGGGGCGCGCTGTTCCAGACTAATGTCGAGGAAGCAAAGAAACTGTTAGCTGAGGCCGGGTATCCGGATGGCCAAGGAATGCCGCCGATTACGCTACTGTATAATACCAATGAAAACCATAAGGCGATTGCTGAAGCGGTCCAGGAAATGTGGAAGAAGAACATAGGCGTCAATGTTGAATTAGTCAACCAGGAATGGAAGGTTTATCTGGCATCGCGAAAATCAGGCGATTTTCAGCTTGCCCGCGCCGGCTGGAATGGAGATTATGCTGATCCGATGTCGTTTGGGGACTATCTGTTGACGAACGGTGGTAATAACTGGGGGAGATACGGCAATCCGGTCTATGACAAATTGATTGAAACTGCCCAGAACACCAATGATCAGGCGGTCCGGATGCAGGCAATGCATGATGCCGACAAGGTTGCGATTGAGGATATGGCGGTATTACCGATTTATTTCTATACTGAATGGTACTGTCTCAGTCCTAAAGTCAAAGGACTTATTTATCCAGCAACAGGGGTTCTTAATTTAAAATATGTATTAATTCAAAATTAATTTGGCATGGATGCAGGCGGAAGCAAGCGGCTCATAGAGGAGCGCGGTTTTCGCTTAATAAAAGGAGAGAAGTCATGCTTAGTTATACGCTGAAGCGCATTTTAAACGCGGTTGTTGTACTATGGTTTGTTATTACGATTACTTTTTTCCTTATGCATGCTATTCCCGGCGGGCCGTTTACGGGTGAGAAAAATCTGCCGCCAGCTGTTATGAAGAATATTGAAGAACGCTATAAATTGAATGACCCGTTATGGAAGCAATATACCGATTATATGGTTAATTTGGGGCATTTGGATTTGGGACCGTCATTTAAGTATCAGGGACGGTCTGTAAATAATATTATTGCCGAAGGGTTTCCGGTTTCTTTTCAGTTAGGGATGAACAGTATTGTTCTTGCGGTGGTGCTGGGAATTCCGGCGGGGGTTATATCGGCTTTAAAACGCAATAAATGGCAGGACCGGACAATAATGTTTCTGACAACGTTAGGGGTAGCGGTGCCGAGTTTTGTGTTGGCGGCAGCGCTTATTCATGTGTTTGCAATTAAGTTGTCGCTGCTTCCGGCGGCCATGTGGAGTGGCTGGAAGTTCCAGATCTTGCCGTCGGTGGCGCTGGCCGGAATGCCGACTTCGTACATTGCCAGGCTGACCCGCTCAAGTATGTTGGATGTGCTGGGACAGGATTATATCAAGACCGCGAAGGCAAAAGGGGTGGCCCAGTATGTAATTATGTACCGGCATGCGTTAAAAAATGGTTTAATTCCTGTGGTGACTTATATTGGTCCAATGGCAGCCGGAATTTTGACAGGCAGTTTTGTAATCGAGACTCTGTTCGCTATTCCCGGGCTAGGGCGTCACTTTGTGACAAGCATTTATAACCGGGATTATACTGTTATTCTCGGGGTAACAATTTTCTACAGTTTTTTGGTGGTGGCTCTCAATATGCTGGTGGACTTGATCTATCCGCTGCTTGATCCACGGATTAAACTGGGCGGCAAGCAGGAGGGATAGGTTATGCAGTTGACACCAGATTCATTTACGCCAGTTACCAGAGATAATGCCGAACAGGAAATCCTCCGGCCAAGTCTTACCTACTGGCAGGATGCCTGGCAGCGCCTCAAACGAAATAAACTGGCGATGTTGGGGTTATATATTATAGTTTTTCTGCTGCTGGCAGCAGTTTTTGGTCCATTATTTTCGAATACTTCTTATTCGGATCAGAATTTGCTGCAGGCTAACAGGCCGCCAAGCAGCGAGCATTGGTTTGGAACTGACAACTTAGGGCGAGATCTGTTTATCCGGGTGCTGTATGGAGCGCGCATTTCGTTGGCGATTGGTATTGTTGCCAGTCTGCTCAACTTTACTGTCGGGGTAGCCTATGGCGGCATCGCCGGGTTTGTCGGCGGACGGACGGATCGGTTTATGATGAATGTTGTTGATGTTTTATATGGTGTGCCGGTGCTGCTGTATGTGATATTGTTGATGGTGGTGTTGAAGCCTGGTCTGACTAATATTTTTATTGCGCTCGGTATTGCTTATTGGCTGCAGATGGCCAGAATTGTCCGCGGACAAATCTTGGTTATTAAAGAACAGGAGTATGTATTGGCGGCCCGTACTATCGGAGCCGGTAAATGGAGGATTTTGCTGCGGCATTTGATTCCTAACAGCATGGGGGCAATTATTGTTACCATGACGTTAGCCATTCCGGATGCCATTTTTACTGAAGCTTTTCTCAGTTTTATTGGGCTGGGGGTAGCGGCACCGATGGCTAGTTGGGGTGTACTAGCTTCAGAAGGAATTAACAGCTTGCGGTCATATCCGTTCCAATTACTTTTTCCCGCGCTGGCAATCAGTATAACAATGTTGGCCTTTAATTTCTTGGGCGACGGCCTTCGGGACGCGCTCGATCCACGCATGCGGCGTTAGGAGGAAGTGACAATGAAACCGATATTAGATGTTCAAGATTTAGCAGTATCTTTTAATACTTATGCTGGAGAAGTCAAGGCGGTGCAAGCAGTTAGTTTTTCTGTTCAGCCAGGCGAAGCCATCGGTATTGTTGGCGAGTCGGGTTGTGGCAAAAGTGTGACCGCCCATTCGATTATGGGGCTTATTCCCAGTCCGCCAGGGCGGATCGTTGGCGGGAAAATACTATTTAACGGCGTTGATATCTTAAAAATATCAGAGCAGGAATTTGCCAAAATCCGTGGGAATGATATCGGGATGATTTTTCAGGATCCGATGACTTCGCTTAATCCGGTACTGACAGTGGGGCGGCAGATAGCTGAGAGTCTTGAGGTGCATAAAAAGTTGCCTAAAGGTGAGGCTTTGACGAAAGCTGTGGAGCTGTTAGACCTGGTGGGAATTCCTTCAGCAAAAGAACGGGTAAAGGATTATCCCCACCAGTTTAGCGGCGGCATGCGCCAGAGAGCAATGATTGCCATGGCTTTGGCATGCAGTCCTAAACTGCTTATTGCCGATGAACCGACCACTGCCCTGGACGTAACAATTCAGGCCCAGATTTTGGATTTAATTAAAGATTTGAAGCGCCAGCTTAATACTGCGGTGATAATGATTTCTCATGATTTAGGGGTTATTGCCAGCCTGTGCAGCCGAGTAATTGTCATGTATGCTGGAAAAGTGGCGGAAGCCGGTACGGTGGATGATGTTTTTAATAGCCCGCAGCATCCTTATACTTGGGGGTTATTAAAGTCGCTGCCACGAATGGATGCTGACAGAAAAGAGGCGCTGGCGGTTATTGAAGGACAGCCGCCTGATCTCTTAAAGCCCCCGGCAGGGTGTCCTTTTCACCCTCGATGCCGCTATGCGATGAAGGTTTGCCAAGAATGTTATCCGGAGACAACTAAGCTGAATGGCGAGCATAGTGTAAAATGCTGGTTAATGCATCCGGATGCGCCAAAGCAAGCGCAGGAGGTGGCTAGATAATGGCGGGCGAGACTTTGTTGGAAGTACGGAATTTAAAAAAACATTTTACTGTAGAGGCTGACATTTTTGGCCGGCCTACCGCTCAGTTAAAGGCTGTGGATGATGTTAGTTTCAGCATTGCCGCAGGTGAAACATTAGGGTTGGTCGGCGAGAGCGGCTGTGGCAAGTCGACAACCGGGCGGACGATTATCGGGTTGTACCAACCGACTTCTGGTGAGGTGCTATTTAAAGGGGAAAATATTTCGGCGGCTGATAAGCAGGTAATGCGCCAAGAAATCCAGATGATTTTCCAGGACCCTTATGCATCCTTAAATCCACGGATGACGGTTGGCGATATTATTGGTGAACCGCTTGATATTCACCGGTTGGCTAAAGGGCAGGAACGAACGAAGCGGATTCAGGAACTGTTAAAGTTGGTTGGCCTAAATGCCGAGCATGCCAATCGCTTTCCCCATGAATTTAGCGGCGGACAACGCCAGAGGGTTGGTATTGCAAGGGCGCTTGCTGTGAATCCTAGTTTGATTATTTGCGATGAGCCTATTTCGGCGCTGGATGTATCCATTCAGGCGCAGGTAGTTAATTTACTTGAAAGGCTGCAGCGCGAGCTGGGATTAACTTATCTGTTTATTGCACATGATTTAGCGATGGTGAAGTATATCAGCCGCCGGGTGGCGGTTATGTATTTGGGCAAGATCGTTGAATTAGCTGAGACTGACAAGCTTTACGCCAGTCCGCGCCATCCCTATACCCAGGCTTTGTTATCAGCTATTCCTATACCTGATCCGGCGGTGGAGCGAAATAGGGAACGGATTCGGTTGGAGGGGGATGTGCCAAATCCGATAAATCCGCCGTCGGGTTGCCGGTTCCGTACTCGTTGTCAATATGCGATGGCGGTATGCGCCGAGCAAGAGCCAAAGCTTACGTATATTAACGGTCATGCAGTTGCTTGTCATTGGGCTGCGGAATAAGCATAATTTAAGGGGCTACCTTTAGGGGTAGTTCTTTTTTTATGCCAAAGTTTATTAGTTTGGTAATTGGGGGCTTTACTTGTCATGATGAGCTTAATGGTTCAGCGGCGCTTTTTTGATTCATATATTTGTGGTGTTTGCATATTTTCGTATATGAGATGGTTACAAGAAAAATCCCCCTGGAGAGGAGGAGAGCTGTGAGGCTAATTATCAACTTTATAAAGAAGGTTAGACGGCAGCACCTGGTTTATGGAATAGCTATGTTTTTGTTTTTTGGCTTGGTTATCGGGGTTATGGGGCTGGATTATCTGGATGAGATAGATTTGGCGGCTATACCCAATCAACCAAATGAGATGCCGACAGGGAAGGTTAGCGTTGTTATTTACGTGCCGGAACGGATGCTAGAAGTTTATAGTGATACACAGTTATATAAGAAATACCGGATTGCTGTGGGGGAAGGGAGAACTCCGACTCCTGTTGGTGAATGGAAGGTTGTCTGGAAGGATTATAACTGGGGGACTGGGTTTGGTACCCGATGGATGGGGCTGAATGTTCCCTGGGGGATTTATGGTATTCATGGTACTAATAAACCTTGGTCGATAGGCAGATTCGCCAGCCACGGCTGTATCCGTATGCGCAACAAAGATGTAGAGGAGTTATTTGAATGGGTACCGGTTGGGACTGAGGTAAAAATCGTTGGGCGAAAGGTCAGGGTTGAGCGCAAGCTGAAGTATCAAATGAGTGGGCCTGATGTGGCGACTGTGCAAATAAAACTGAAAGAGCTGGGGTATTTGTCAGGAAGGGCGGACGGCATTTTTGGACAGTCAACAGAAGCGGCTGTAAAGGCTTATCAGCTTGATAAAGGTTTGGCGGTCAACGGTATAGTTGACGCGGAAATGACCGGACAGCTTGGTATATAGGAGGAAGGTCATGCACAGGAAAACGAGGTTTTGGAGTGTTTTTGCGGTGGTCGGTATTATGGGGATGGTGCTGGCTGGCGGGAGTATCAGCCATACGATGCAGGTAATAAAAAAGGTGCCAACAACCCACAAGGTGGTTGCGCTTACTTTTGACGATGGGCCGCATCCTAAGATAACTCCTACGCTCTTAGCGGTGCTTAAAGAAAAAGACGTTAAAGCTACATTTTTTGTTTTGGGAGAAAACGCCGAAAAATTTCCGGCTGCGCTGAAAAGTATTGCCGACGCTGGAGAAGAAGTGGCTAATCACGGTTATTCGCACAAGTTCTCACGTCAATTAAGCGACAACGATTTTATTAAGGATGTATCACGAGCAGAGGAAGCTATTGCAAGGATTGCGCCAAGACCGACTTTGTATCGCCCCCCTGGAGGAGGCTATACTGACCGAAGGGTAATGGATCTGAAGCAACGCGGCTATACAACGGTGCTTTGGACGGTAGATACCCGTGACTGGGATGGTAGAAGCAGTAATGATATAGTCAATAATGTATTAAGTAATGTTAAACCTGGCGATATAGTGCTTTTGCATGAGGGCGATTTTGCGGCAGCAACTCCGGCGGCTGTCGCGATTATTATTGATAAGCTGAGGGAGAAGGGATACAGTTTTGTAACGGTAGGTCAACTTTTGCAGTATTATGAGCTACGTGAATGATGACAAGTTAAAAAAATTGCTAAGACAATGACAAGTCTTTCCTTGATCTTACAGGCAGGAATTAGGAGAAGTAAGCAAGAATATTCCGTAGGGAACTAAGCTACCCAGGCCGAAGATCTATACGGGAAACGGTGGCTGTTTAATTGTAGTAATAAACGGAGGTAGTTTAATGTTGCGTCGTGTAAGTTGTTTGATGTTGTTGTTGATTTTTTGGTTACAGGCACTTGCTGCTGCTGCTGCCGCGCCGCCAAAGATAAGCGCGCAGGCAGCTGTCCTAATTAATGCTAAAACAGGGCAGGTGTTATTTGGGAAAAATGAACACAACATCATGTATCCGGCAAGTACCACGAAGATGATGACGCTTATTACGGCTTTGGAGAAAGGTGATTTGAATAGCAAGGTAACTGTAAGTTCAAGGGCAGCAGCTTGCGATGGTTCAAGTCTTGAGCTGCGGGCGGGAGATCAGCTGTCGCTCAGACAGCTTTTAACAGGGATGATGCTGGTTTCAGGCAATGATGCTGCTGAAGCGACGGCGGAGAATGTTGCTGGATCGGTATGGAAATTTGTTGGCATGATGAATAATAATGCCTTAAAAATGAGGCTTGAGAACACCCATTTTTCCAATCCGCATGGGTTGCCTGATCGTACTCATTACAGCACGGCCTTGGATTTGGCCCGAATTGCAGCTTATGGTTTAAAAAATCCAACGTTCGCGAAAATAGTTTCGACTCCTGAGTATAGCTTTTCTTTTTATAATCGGCCCGGAGTACGGCATATAGTAAACACCAATAAATTATTGAAAACCTTTTCCGGCGCCAATGGTGTGAAGACCGGTTCTACCCAGGCAGCAGGCGACTGTTTGGTAGCCGCCGCTAAGCGCAATGATATTGAACTTATCGCGGTTGTTTTAAATGATGATGAGCGCTGGGATGATGCCCCTAATTTATTGGAATATGGTTTTAAAAGGATGGCGGAGTAGAGGGCGATGACGGGCAGCTAGGCTGCCCGTTTTTTCAGCGATGGGAAAAAATACTCCAGTGTACTTGTTGGCTTTTCTACAGAGAGAACAGGAATGTATTCGTGTGGCGTCTAATATTTTAAGTGAAGGTTGGTTAAGTCCTAGAGGACAAGGATGGATGAATATGAAATGGATTATGGGGATTGACGGTGGTGGTACTAAGACTGTGGCTTGTGCCGCTGATATGACAGGGAGACTGTTGGGGCGGGTGGAACAAGGTCCGGCCAATTATCATGTATTGGGACTGGAGAAGTTTGCAAGGCGGATTCGTGAATTGGTAGAAGCTGTGGCGCTGACAGCAGGTATGAAAATTTCTGATTTAGTGATAATGAGTCTTGGCCTGGCTGGTGTTGACCGAGGCAGGGACAGGGAGCTTATTTTTTCAGCACTGACAAGTTTAGGGTTGAGCTGCCAGTTTATTGTGAATAATGATGCGCGCATTGCGCTGGCGGCTGGGCTTGGAACAAAAGAAGGAATTGTATTAATCGCTGGTACGGGGTCTATTGCTTATGGCGTCAATGAACGGGGAGAACAAGTTCGGTCCGGTGGTTGGGGTCATATTCTTGGCGATTCGGGCAGCGGCTATGATATTGGGCGGCAAGCCTTAGCGCGAGGGCTTAAAGCTTTGGACGGCCAAGAGAAGGCTACTGTTTTGCTTAACCGGATTATGAATTATTTACAGGTAACTGATGTGGACGGTATTATAGGTTTTGTATACCATTGTGATACGTCCAAAGAAAAGATTGCAGCATTGGCTGTAGTTGTGGCTGAGGCGGCAGACGCCGGAGACGTGGTGGCCAGAGAGATAATTGAGGAGGCGGCTGCGGAACTGGCTGCGCTGGTGGAGGCGGTTATAGTTCGCGGTGGTTTTACGGTTCAACCAGTGACTGTGTGTACCTATGGCGGTGTACTCAATAATATTCCGTTTATACGGCGGCGAATTGCTGAGATACTTGCTGATAAAGCGGTTGTGATAGCTTTAGACAAAGAACCGGTAATGGGGGCACTAGAAATCGGCCATGCTATGGTAGTAAGAAGAGAAGCATAATAAATGGAGCGATGGATTTGGAACATGAAACAGCAAAGCTTATGACAGAGGCGGCTAATCCCCGTACCGCCAATTTGGATTCAATGGCTATTGGTGAACTATTACAAGTGATGAATGATGAGGATAAAAAGGTAGCATTGGCGGTAGAAAATGAGCTGCCACAAATAGAGAAGGCGGTCAAGGCTACTGTTTATGCTTTCGGTCGGGGCGGACGGCTAGTGTACATCGGCGCTGGGACGAGCGGCAGGCTGGGGGTACTTGATGCGGCCGAGTGTCCGCCGACTTTCGGAGTTGATCCTAATCTTGTTTTGGGGTTGATTGCCGGAGGCGAAACGGCTTTGCTGCAGGCGGTAGAAGGAGCCGAAGATGATGCCGCACTGGCGGTAAGCGAGTTAGAGAAGATTGAGTTCTCTGCTGATGATGTCTTGGTGGGGATTGCAGCCAGCGGACGAACGCCATATGTTCTTGGGGGGCTGCGGTATGCTGAGGCACAGGGGGCGGTTACAGTGGCGATAAGCTGCAGCCCTAATTCGGCGATCAGTAAGATTGCTAATATACCGATTACGCTCTTGGTAGGGCCTGAGGTGGTTACCGGATCGACCAGGCTAAAAGCTGGTACGGCGACTAAAATGGTGCTTAATATGCTTACTACTGCCGCCATGGTGCGAATAGGTAAGGTGTATGGTAACCTTATGGTGGATGTCAAGACGTCAAATCATAAGCTGATTGAGCGGGCCAGACGTATTGTAGCCCAAGCCGCCGGGGTAGATGATGAGCAGGCGGCAGTTGCTCTCGAAAAAGCCGGTATGAATGCAAAAGTAGCGATAGTTATGATCAAACGCAATTGCTCTGCCGAAGAAGCAGAGGAATTGCTTAAAGCGGCCGATGGTTTTATTAGAAAGGCACTAAGCAATAATAGAAGGGGGATTAGTCTGTGATGAAAGTATTACTTGTTTGTTCGGGCGGCATGTCTAGCGCCATTGTGGTAAAGGCCATTGAAAAAGAAGCCGAACGCGAGGGGCTTAGTATGGTTGTAAAATCTGTCGGCACAGGGGAATTGGCCGAAGAACTTAAGAATGGCTGGAATTTGGTATTGGTGGCACCTCAGGTACGGCATCGGTTAGACGAGCTTCGCCAAAAGGCGTCGGTACATAATGTACCGGTGGCGCTTATTCCGCCGCAAGGCTATAGTCCTCTGGGCGGGGCTATTGTTTTGGCGGAGATAAAAAAGCTCGGCAGTTAGTCAGGAGGATAGGATGAAAAAATTATTCGAGTTGCTTGACCGGTATCTTATACCGGTTATGACTAAGCTTTCGGAACAGCGCCATCTCCGGGCGATTCGCGACGGGATTATTTCGACAATTCCGCTTATTATTGTGGGAAGCTTTTTTATGATTATTGCCTTCCCGCCAATACCCGCTTTAGCGGCGATGGTCAAGCCTTATGCCAATCAGATATTGCTGCCATTTAGGTTTACGATGGGGTTGATGGCGTTATATGCCTGCCATAGTATCGGCTATCATCTCGCTAAGTCCTATAATTTGGATGGAGTGTCAGGAGGCCTTTTAGCGCTGGCGGCATTTTTCCTGACCAGTGTTCCGGTTAGTATGGAAAATAAAGGTCTGGCCCTGTTGATGGAAAACCTTGGCGGCGGCGGTATGTTTGTAGCTATTATTATGGCGATATTTGCGGTGGAAGTGCTGCGGTTCGCTAAAGAAAGAAAGCTGACTATCCGCATGCCGGAAGGGGTGCCGGATTCTGTTGCCCGCTCGTTTGAGGCTCTTATTCCGGCGGCTCTAATTATACCGGCGGTATGGCTGGTACGTGACGTAGTAGGGTTTGATATTCAGCAGTTTGTTATGGGGTTGTTTCAGCCACTAGTTTTGGCTGGCAATTCTCTGGCCGGTGTTTTGACGCCAATTATTCTTATTACGTTACTCTGGGCTACCGGCATTCACGGCGACTCGGTGGTAGGAACGGTGGCTCGCCCGATATGGCTGGTGCTCCTGGACCAAAATATTGCCGCCGCAGCAGCGGGACAACCTATTCCCAATATTGCGCCAGAGCCTTTTTTTCAATGGTTTGTTTGGATTGGCGGCAGCGGTGCTACTATTGGACTGGTGTTTTTAATGCTTCGGTCACGGTCGCCTTATCTTAGGAGCGTTGGTAAAGCGACGCTTTTGCCAGGTATTTGCAACATTAATGAACCGGTGATTTTTGGTGTGCCGGTGATGCTTAACCCGCTTCTATTTGTGCCGTTTTTGGTTGGTCCGGTTGTGGCAGGAACGTTGACTTATTTTGCTATGCAACTGGAATTGGTGACAAAACCGTATATTCTGGTGCCGTGGACGCTTCCGGCACCGATTGGTGCATATCTGGCCACAGGTGGTGACTGGCGAGCCATGGTGTTGGTGCTGGTTAATATTAGTATTGTAACAGGGTTGTATTATCCGTTTTTTAAAGCTTATGAGCGAAAATTACTAAGTGAAGAAGCTAATTTGATTCAGGAGGAAGCTAGATGATTGAGCAAATAGTGTTTGATATTATTGTTCATGCCGGAAATGCCAGAACTGAGGCCTATGCTGCGCTAAAGGCAGCGGAGGCAGGGGATTTTGAGCAAGCCGCGGAACTTTTACAGCGGGCTGAAGAGGAGATGGCTATAGCCCATAAAGTTCAGACCGGCATTATTCAGCAGGAGGCTGCCGGTAAGAATATCGAGGTAACGCTACTAGTGGTTCATGCCCAGGATCATTTGATGACTGCTATTGCTGAGAAGAATCTTATTGAAAGTATGGTTGGTATGCAGAAGACCATCAGAGAGCTTTCCAATAAGCTTGAGGGTGTGCAATGAACGGATTGAGGATAGTGGTTATTGGCGGCGGATCAAGTTATACGCCGGAGATTATTGACGGTCTGATCGGCAGAGCACATGAGCTTCCGGTGGACAGCTTGTATTTGGTGGATGTTCCGGCAGGAAAGGATAAGCTGGAGATTGTCGGAGCGCTAGCTGAGCGGATGCTGAAAAAGGCTGGACTCAGTACTAAAGTTATGCTGACGCTTGATCGCCGAGCGGCTTTACAAGGCGCTGATTTTGTTATAACTCAGTTTCGCGTGGGTGGTCTGGCTGCCAGAATGCGGGATGAGCGGTTTCCTTTACCCTATAATGTGTTAGGGCAGGAAACTACTGGTCCAGGCGGATTTGCTAAGGCGATGCGGACTATCCCGGTTATCCTTGATATTTGCCGCGATATGGAAGAGCTTTGCCCGGAAGCATGGTTGATAAATTTCACCAATCCATCGGGGTTGATTACTGAAACGGTAATAAAACATAGCAGTGTTAAGTGTATTGGGTTGTGCAATGTGCCAATAAATATGGTGATGACAACCGCTAAGTTGCTTGAGGTTGATAAGAAAGACATTTTCATTGATTTTGCAGGACTAAACCATTTGGTATGGGGGCGTAAGGTGTTTTGCCGCGGACAGGACGTAACCGCTGTGGTACTTGAAAAGCTAGCGGACGGGGCGACACTGACGATGAAGAATGTGCCGGACATGAAATGGGATGGTGACTTTCTGAGAGCGCTGGGGATGTTGCCCTGCCCATATCACCGATATTACTATATGACTGACCGGCTTTTGGCTGAAGAGCTGGAAGCCGCTGCGCCGGAAGGCAAGGGCACACGGGCTGAACTGGTCAAGGCAGTGGAGGATGAACTGTTTCGACTTTACCGTAGTGAAACACTGAATGAAAAGCCTAAAGAACTTGAAAGCAGGGGCGGAGCCTATTACTCTGAGGCGGCAGTATCGTTGATAAGCGCGATTTATAATGATAAGCGTGAAATCCATACCGTGGACATCGCCAACCAAGGTGCAATTCAGGGTCTTCCTGATGACTGTGTGGTAGAAATCAACTGTGTTATTGGCAAAAATGGAGCTACGCCGTTGGCGGGAGGACCTTTACCGTCGAAGATAGCCGGACTGGTGCAAGCGGTTAAAGGCTATGAGGTTTTAGCGGTGGAGGCCGGAGTGACAGGCAGTTGGGATAATGCGCTCTTAGCGTTGACTAATCATCCGCTGGTGCCGTCAGTGGATGTGGCTAAGCAGCTGTTAAACGATTTAATTGCTATAAATAGAGAGTACTTGCCTCAGTTTGCGGGCGAGTCACAAAAAGCGGTGAAGCTATAATGTTAAAGCTGATTATAAATGCCGATGATCTGGGCTTGACTCCCGGTTGTAGCACAGGTATTGTCAAGGCATTGACGGAAGGCATTGTTAGTGATACTACACTAATGATTAATACCGAGCACGCTCCTCAGGCGATTGAACTGGTAAAAGCCAACGGAATTAAAAGGGTAGGGCTGCATCTCAATCTAACGTATGGGCAACCGGTACTTCCAGCAGCGTCTGTACCGACGCTGCTGGATGACTCGGGACGCTTTCGCCGCAGGATTGCCGTGTCCGCTCCGTTGTTGGCGACAGAGGAAGTTGAGCGGGAACTTGAGGCCCAGGTGGAAAAATTTCTGGCTACTGGTTTGGAACTAACGCATCTTGACAGTCACCATCATTCCCATTCCTATCCCCAGGTGTTGGATATAGCTATAAAACTAGCCAGTCAACTTAAGACGCCACTTAGGCAAACAAGCCCGGAGGTACGCGATAGAATTATCGCCGCCGGGGTAAAAACTACTGATTGGTTTACTACCGATTTTTATGACCAAGGGGTCGACCTGGAAAATCTACAGATGATTATAGCCGGTCATGATGGCGGGGTATTGGAGATAATGTGCCACCCTGCCAGGGAGGATGAACTGCTGTTTGCAGTCAGTTCTTATAATGCCTGCCGGTTTAAGGAATTGGCGATTTTAACAGCTCCAGAAATCAAACGATTTCTTAGTGAACATGGTGTAAAATTAATTAGTTTTGCTGAGCTAACAGGGTAAAGGCGAATTTATTATAAGTGGAGGCGATATGATGAGGCAGTTTAATAAATTGATAAGTTATAGCGTTTTTTTACTAGCAGCAGTTATGGTTATTGCATTTTCCGGCACTTGTTTGGGTGCAACTCCAAATGAAGTCAAAGCTCCGGTGGTACGGCTGGGAATTGACAATATTGATCAGCATTTGAAGATCTTTGCCGGAAAACGGATTGGACTCATTACTAATGCTACAGGCATAAACAGTAACTATCAAAGTAGTATTGATGTCCTTTATGCTAAGACTAAGCTGGTGGCATTGTTTTCGCCCGAACATGGAATACGGGGGGCGGTCAAAGCCGGGGACGATGTAAACAGTCAGAAGGATGCTAAAACCGGTTTGCCGGTTTATAGCTTGTATGGTGATACAAAGAAGCCAAAGCCCGAGATGCTGAAGGACATTGACATTTTAGCTTTTGATATCCAGGATATTGGTGCAAGATCCTATACTTATATTTATACGATGGCCTACGCAATGCAGAGTGCCAAAGAAAATGGCAAGACCTTCGTGGTTTTTGACCGACCAAACCCAGTTGGTGGGGTGGAAGTGGAAGGCGGACTGATAAAGAGCGGCTATGAATCCTTTATCGGCATGTATCCTATTCCTATTCGTCATGGAATGACAGTGGGAGAATTGGCCAGGCTGTTTAACAAGGAGTTCAAAATAAACTGTGACCTTGTAGTTGTGCCGATGACTGGCTGGAAACGGGATATGTATTATTCTGATACCGGCTTGCCCTGGGTTATGACTTCACCCAATATTCCTACACCGGATACGGCGCTGACTTATCCGGCCACCGGAATTTTTGGCGGTACTAATGTTTCGGAAGGTGTGGGGACTACCAGGCCGTTTGATTTTGTCGCCGCGCCGTGGCTCAATGCTGAGGCCTTTGCTGATCGGATGAATGCCCTGAAACTGCCTGGCGTAGTATTCAGACCAGCTTATTTCCGGCCTCAGTTTGGACAATTTGTGGGTAAAGAGTGCGGGGGTGTACAACTGCATATTACTGACCGCCGCGCTTTTCGGCCTGTTCGGACAGGAATGACGTTGCTGTATACTATCCAGGAGCTAAATACGGATTTTTCGTATAATTTAACAGGCAAATCAACTCCGACAATTGATCTTGTTACTGGCGATAGTTCTGTACGGTTGGGACGCTACGGCCTTGACGAGTTACTGGCCGAATGGGATAAGGAGGCCACAGCATTTAAAACGATGGCCAAGCAGTATTATCTCTATTAATGATGGTTTGGTGATTGTCCAAAGTTACCGTTGGTTGGTATAATAATTAAAGCGAGTAGCCTTTATGATTATAAAGGGCTACTCGCTTGTATTTATTTTAATAGGATGATAAATAGTTAAGCTTACGGTTAAGTTCCTATACCTTTACCGCTAGTACTAGTTTTGATTAGACGGGTTATCTTGGGCTTGGGGTTCAACATCGGGAATTGATTTGCCATCAATAAAAATATTAGTTCCAACAAGACAGCCAGGAGCATACTGTTGTACAGCGTCCATAATTGCTTCACCAAACTTTTCGTAACTGGTATGTTCGCTAGGATACAAAATAATTGCCGGCTCATCTTTAATATGTGCTTCTACGCCGGCAGTATAACCATCCAGGCGGCCGGTTTTAAACGCCATTGTAATAAAGGATTTTATTAAGGCTGGGTCTTGTCCTAAGAAAACTTTACCTGCCAATTCAAATAGTCCATCTAAGATGGCCTGAGGGTCGGACCCAGAATCAAAAACAAAGGTTTTGCTGGAATCGGTATGTTCTGTTTTTAGTGACAGTTGTCTTAAATCTTGGAATAGGTCGGTCTTATCCATGCTAATACACCCTTTCTTGTTATTTAGGAAACTCGTCATAAAAGAAGCAATTACTCATGAAATTCGCGTTTCATTAGTTCTTCTTGTTGCAAACCAACCTTTTTAGTAAAGAGCTGAACATTCTAAACCCAATAAGTTACTATATACGGATGCTAAGTATTTTGGAATGATCAGTCTATACTATCTTACCAGATAAAAAGGTTAAATTTCTTATAAATTGAACCCTGATTGTAGCAATTAAATATCAACTATTTTTATTAATTAAAAACCTTTGAAACATTATAAAGCTATATAATGCTTCTGGAATAAAGAAAATGCTGTCTCAGTTTAGTTTTTTTTACTGAGACAGCATTTTCTTTATTCCAGGTAAATAGAAGCAAGTATTGTTAATGTAAATTAATCGCCAAAGCAAATGCCGATGGATCTGCCAAATTCAAGAAAAGATAGGGGGACGTTACTGGGTTTGCCGGCAAGAGTTTCGATAGGTACACGGACAATTTGATTGTTTTGAAGAGCTACCATGCATCCTGTTTGACCAGCGGCAAGCGCATTTACGGCGGCTACACCATAGCGGGTTGACAGAACTCGATCAAAGGCGGTAGGGCTGCCGCCGCGTTGCAGGTGTCCGAGGACTGTGCAGCGAGACTCGATGCCGGTTAGTTTTTCGATTTCTCGGGTTAACTTTTCGCCAACGCCACCTAACCGAATTTTTTCGGGGCTGTTTTCGATAATCATTGCAACCGTTTGCTCACCGTCCATCGGGAAAGCGCCTTCAGCGACAACAATGATGCTAAAAAGTTTTCCACTTTTCTTGCGCTTAGCGATTTTATTTATAATCGAATCAATGTTGTAGGGAATCTCCGGGATGAGAATAGCATCTGCTCCACCGGCAAGGCCGGAGTAAAGAGCGATCCAGCCAGCATAGCGGCCCATTACTTCCAGCACCATTACCCTGTGGTGAGATTCAGCGGTCGTGTGGAGGCGGTCCAAGGCATCGCAGGCACAACTAACAGCGGTATCGAAACCGAAGGTTCGCTCGGTGCCGGGGATGTCGTTGTCAATAGTTTTTGGGACAGCTACTACCGGCAGGTCGAGTTTGCTGAATTCATTAGCGATACGCAGGCTGCCGTCGCCACCAATGACTATTAGGGCTTCAATTTCCTTTTTGCGAAGATTTTTGAGGGCTTGACCGGACATGTCCTGATATTTGGTAATACCATTTATATTTACTGCATAGTTGAAGGGATTGTCGCGGTTAGTTGTTCCGAGGATGGTACCGCCGCGATGGAGAATACCTGATATTTCATGATCAGTTAATTTTTCAATTTGATCTTCTACTAAGCCGCCAAAGCCATTTTTAATTCCCCAGACCTTAAAACCATAGCTGAAACAAGACCTGGATACACTGCGGATGACGGCGTTAAGTCCAGGGCAGTCTCCGCCGCCGGTTAGGATGCCTACGCTTTTAAATTTAGTCATGAGAGCCCTCCTTAGCGTGGTAGTAGTATTTGTCGCTAATGGTGAAATTATATAATAGCAGATCACCGTGGACAAGTCTGATTAGGGAAGGATTTGGCAAAAAGAGTGTGGAAATTAGCAATAAGTATTGAATTTATAGAAGGAGAAACTGGGTGGCGAGTTTAGAAAAGGTTCGTGGGCGGTTTGCGCCCAGTCCGTCCGGAGAAATGCATCTGGGAAACGCCTGGACTGCGCTTCTTGCATGGCTTGAAGTGCGCAGCCAAAGTGGCACAATGGTGCTCAGGATGGAAGACCTTGATCCTGAGCGTTCTCGTGCAGAGTATGCGAATGGAATAATGCGTGATTTGGTGTGGTTGGGGTTGGATTGGGATGAAGGGCCGGATGTCGGTGGTCCGTATTCTCCATATGTTCAGAATGAACGGCGTCAGTTATATCAAGTCATGTTGGACAAGTTAATATATGCTGATTTAGTTTATCCATGTTATTGTAGTCGGGCCGAAATTTTGTCTGCTGCATCGGCACCTCATACCGGAGAAGGGGAAAGCGGATATCCGGGAACGTGCCGCAATTTAGGGGACAAGAGAAACAGGTATGATGGCCGAAAACCGGCTTTAAGGATTATGGTGCCGGATAAAACGCTATCTTTTAATGATGGAGTACGAGGTCAAGTTGGACAGAATCTGGCCAAGACGACCGGTGATTTTATTGTTCGCCGGTCGGATGGAGTTCATGCTTATCAATTGGCGGTGGTGGTAGATGACGCAATGATGAAGATTAGCCATGTGCTTAGGGGAAATGATCTATTGCTATCAACACCCCGGCAACTTTTTCTTTATCAGGTGCTTGGGTTTACGCCGCCGCAGTTTACACATGTGCCGCTTTTATACAGTCCTGACGGACATCGGCTGGCGAAACGACAGCAACAGCTGACTTTGGCGGCGCTTCGCCAAGAAAAAGTAGCGGCAGAAAAGATTGTCGGTTATCTGGCGTGGAAGGCTGGCCTAGTGGATAGCTGGCAGCCAGTGCGCCCCAAGGATCTGGTTAGTTGTTTTTCGTTGTCAAGGCTTTCTGGAGAGGCGGTGGTTGTTGACTACAACGCATTTTTATGAAGAAGTACAGATTATTATGTTATCTATAGCGTCTAGCACCCCAGTATTCGTCGCCATAGCTGCCAACGGTAAATTGTTCCTCGCGAATGGCTGACCTGGAGTTTGGAGCATGAATCATTCTGTCGTCGCCAGAGTAAAGGCCGACATGATGGATGGCTCCTTGGCCGTTAGCATTGGCAAAAAACAGGAGATCGCCTAATTCGAGATCGGCTTTGTCAACCGGTGAGCCGCCACTAGCCTGATCGTCGGCATCACGCGGAATGAATATTTCCTGGGAGGCGTAAAGTCGCATGACGAAACCGGAACAATCAAAGCCAAATGCTGATGTGCCGCCCCAGATATATCTGAGACCAAGAAATTTTCTAGCCTCAGTAACTATGGCTTGTGCCGAGAAGGGTGCTTTGGTTTGCGGCATGGCTTGACTGCGGTAGATATGCCCAACATTGCCTGACGGCAAGCGAACCGAATAATATTCGCTGTCTTCAGCAGTTACGAGCGGTAGTCTGGTTTGGTAACTGAGCTCACAAATGCTGGCGTTATCTTGGTAAAGTGGTGCTTTGGCAGCGGTGATGGTTAATAATGGGGAGTGGAGTTGGTCTTCTAAAAAGCCAATATCTGACCTTACCTGAGCTGCGGGGAGCCAGCCGGGGTAGCCATGAGTGTTCAGGCTGGTAGTTTGTTCAACGGCAGCTACTTTAATCCAGTCGTTATGACGTTCGAGGATGAGCAAGCGTTCACCATAGAGAAGCTGGGTTTCTACTTTTCCTACTAGCCAAAGCCGCATTTCATCATCCATTGTATCAGCCCAGGCTAAAGGGTTGGTGACAGGTTCCAAGATGAGGTTATCATGGGGGCGTTTGGGGCCGGGTTCAGACCATAATACAGCCAGCGGTACATTTACCGCCGCAAAAATTTCCGTCATGATTTAGCTCCTTCCACAGCGATGTTTTTAATCCAGTGTATGAAGATACTGATAAATAGTTTGGGTTAGTTTGGCGATTATTGTCTGTCCGCGCTCGGCGTCAGGCAGGTTCTCGGTCATAAAAACAGCAATGAAATGGCAATTTGGTCCGTAGATAATACCAGCATCGTGTTCGATTCCGTCAAGCTCTCCGGTTTTGTGGGCAGCTACGGTTCCGGGGGGGAGTCCCAGGGGGATTTTACAGCGGTCTTGTTGGCCTTTAAGGATAGTCAGCATGGTTTCGTCCAGTTCGGGGATGAGGCAACTATGGTTATACAGCTGTTCGAAAACCCTAAGTATATCGGTTACAGAGGTATAGTTTTCATAGCCTTGAGCGGCGCTGGCGAAGTCCATCATTTTTCGCTGAAGAAGGGTGTCAGGGCAGTCGAGCCGCTGAATTGTGGCGTTAATGGCATTCATTGAAAGCTTGTTAATAAGAATGTTAGTTGCGGTGTTATCACTTTCGGTAATCATCAGTTCGATGAGTTTTTGGTAGGTTACCATGGTGCCCGGCAACGCATGCTCGAGCGGTCCTGCACCGCCTACCTGGTCACAGGTCCTAATAGGTTGTTCTTGGTTTAAGGTTAAAGTCCCGTGGGCGTATTGACGAAAGGCTTCAATCATGATAAAAATTTTTATAAGGCTGGCTGAGGGTTGGCGGCGGGGATTTATCATCCAGCGGCGTCCGGTATTTAGGTCTTTAGCCGCTATAGAGTAAACTCCGGCTTCAGGGGATAGAATATCGGACAGAATATTGTCCAGAGAAACTTTATCATTAGTCAAAATAAATCAGCTCCATCATTAATGTTATCAGTACAAAAGTCTTAGACGGATTACTAAAATAATTATTTCGCCATTTACGGATAAAAAACCTTGCCGTATGGTTTGACTATATACGGTGCAAATTATCATTGATGGCTGACTGGAAAGGATGTAAAAATAGTGTTAACGAAAAAAACATCTGTTATTATCAGTATGCTGATATTAGGCTTAGTGGTGGCTGGTTGCGGTTGGTTTGGCGGTAAGCCGGAAGCCAAGCAGCTTCGCTATGCTGTCGGGGCTGAGCCGGAGACGCTTGATCCCAGAAAATCTACTAGTATTGCTGCTTCAAATATTGAGGCTCAGGTATTTGAGGGGCTAACGTCTATTGATAGCAATAACATGCCTATTCCCGGTGCTGCTGAGCGATGGGAAGTGTCTCCGGATGGTCTGAAATACACTTTTTATTTGCGACAAAATGCAAAATGGTCAAATGGTGATCCGGTTACAGCCCATGATTTCGAATATGCATGGAAATCGACGCTTGATCGGGAGCTGGCGTCCAGTTATGCTTATCAGCTATTCTACATTAAGAATGGTGAAGACTATAATGCCGGAAAGGTTTCCGCTGATCAGGTTGGAGTAAAGGCCATCGATGACTATACTTTGGAAGTCAATTTGGAAAAGCCAACACCGTATTTTTTGTCGTTAGTTTCTTTCCATACATATTACCCTGTTAATAAGAAGGTTGCGACCGCTAATCCTAAGTGGTCAGATGACGCTTCGACTTTTATTGGCAATGGGCCGTTTAAATTTGCAAGTTGGGTTCATGAAAATAAAATCGAGCTTGTTAAGAATGATCAGTATTGGGATGTCGCTAAGGTAAAGCTGAGTGGGATGGAACTGATTTTGGTGGACTCTAATAGCACGGTTATGACGATGTTTGAAAATGGCCAACTTGATATGGCTGAAAATCCACCTAACACCGAAGTGCCACGCTTGGAACGGGAGGGCAAAATTAAGTCTATGCCGTTTCTTGGCACTTACTTTTACACTTTTAATGTGAAACGTCCACCATTTGATAATGTTAAGGTGCGGAAGGCGTTCAGCTTGGCTGTAAATAGACAGGACATAGTTACAAGGGTTTTGCAGGGCGGGCAAAAAGCGGCGTTGGCTTTAGTTCCTTACGGAGTGCCTGATGTGGCACCAGGCGAGGATTTTCGAGTAAAAGGCGGCGATTATATAGCTGATAATGATGTGGCAAAAGCGCAGCAATTATTGTCCGAGGCCGGATATCCCGGCGGAAAAGGCTTGCCACCTGTTGTTCTCTTGTTTAATACCAGCGATAATAATAAGACTCTTGCCGAAGCTGTGCAGGAGATGTGGAAGAAGAATCTCGGCGTGAATGTTGAGCTTAGTAATCAAGAACGAAAGGTGTTTAACGATAATCTGGATAATCATAATTTTCAGCTGTCACGTAATGAGTGGGTCGGTGATTATGCCGATGCTATGACATTTATTGAACTGTTTGAATCTGATAATGGTAATAATGACCCTGGGTATAGTAATCCGGCTTATGATGAACTTGTCCGCACGGCTAAAACATCAAATGATCAAACGGTTAGGATGGCAGCGATGCATAATGCTGAAAAGATCTTATTGGATGATGCAGTTATTGTGCCGATTTACTTTTATACAAATCCGGTTTTGGTGTCAAATAATGTAAAAGGATATACCAGAACGGTGCTTGGCGTAATTTATTTAAAGGAAGCATACGTAGAGTAATGGCTTGGTGATATTTTCTAAGTAATCATCAATTGCTCGGCTTGGAATCAAGGAGGCTTAATGTGAATAATATTGAACAAATGCTTAGTTTAAAGACCTGGGCAGTAATCGGGGCCAACAATAACAAAGAAAAATTTGGCTGTAAGATATTTCAGTTTTTACTTAAGCAAGGTGAGTATACTGTATTTCCAGTTAATCCGGGGCTGAGTGAAGTTCTTGGGGAAAAATGCTATACGTCACTGAGCGAATTACCCCAAAAGCCAGATGTAGTCAATCTGGTGGTACCACCGCGGGTGGGGGAACAGATTATACGGGAATGCGCTGAATTGGGAATAAAGAACGTTTGGTTTCAGCCAGGTACTGACTCTGAGGCGGTTGTTTCTCTTGCCCGTGAACTGGAGTTGACTGTGGTTCAAGCCTGTGTGATGGTTGAAAGCCGTAACCGCTCGTAACAGCGGGAGAAATCACTAATAATAGGGGGGATTATAATGGCGAATATTACTGAAGTGAACTCCAATAATTTCCATGAAGAAGTATTGGAGGCCGGTAAAGCAGTATTGGTTGATTTTTGGGCACCTTGGTGTGGTTACTGCGGAAAACTTGTACCGGTGCTAGAGGATTTGGCATCCGAGCTTGGTGATAAGGTTAAAATAGTAAAGCTTAATGTCGACGATAATCGGGGATTAGCTGAACAGTACAGTGTTAAAAATCTGCCGACCATGATTTTATTCAAGGATGATGAGCCTGTGGAAAGATTGCTTGGCTTTATGCCGAAAGCAACGATTTTAGCAAAGATTTCACCTTTGGTTTAACATTTTATATGAAAAAACGGTTGCCGACTGGCAATCGTTTTTTTTTTGTTAAAAGTGAGTACAATTGGCTAATTTGATGTAGGGAGGTCTAATTTACACTAATGGTGTCTAGGCCTTATATGTTGTTTAGTTTCATGGATTTTAGCTGGTATAAATGGGTTAATGTTAGAATAGAAAAATAACATATTGATTGCCGGGGAGGGGTTGGGGATGGGACGGCAGGTTATTTTGGTCGGGAATCCCAATGTTGGCAAAAGTGTAATATTTAATCAATTAACCGGAAGGTATGTTAATGTATCGAATTATCCTGGAACGACGGTAGAAATAGCGGTTGGACAAAGCCGACTATGTGGTAGGGAGTATGATATTATAGACACCCCAGGTGTGTATTCGTTATCACCGCTTACGGATGAGGAACAGGTGACCAGACGACTTTTGCTTAGGCGAAGAGCTGATACGGTAGTGCATGTTATTGATGCTAAAAATATCCGGCGGATGTTGAATTTGACGCTGCAACTTATTGATGCTGAGTTGCCAGTAATTTTGAATATTAATCTTATGGATGAGGCCAAGAGTGCGGGGCTTAGTTTTAACTTTTCGTTGCTTGCTAAAGTCATTGGGATTCCGGTGGTGGCTACAACTGCGGTGGAAAAGGCCGGAATTGATAATTTGAAAAAAACGATAGCTGATTACCGGTGTAAGCCTGTGGTTGCACCAAGGTTTAGTGCTCCGATTGAGCAGGCTGTTGCCGCTATTAGTGCAAGAATCAAAAAAGAATATGTTTTTTCAAAACGTATGTTAGCATTGTTGCTTCTCCAGGACGATAGGGAGACCCATGCTTGGGCTAGCGATGAGGCTGAGTATTTGGAAATACTGAAGATTATTCGCGATTTGGGGGCGCGTTATCAGCAACCGATTTCTCTTGTTATCGCCATTGAACGCCAGAAGATGGTGGATGATCTGCTGAGTAATGTAGTACGGTTTGGAATGCCGCGGCATCGTAAACTACGAAATATATTTGACCGACTGACAAGGGAGCCGGTTACCGGCATTCCGATTTTGGTTTTGGTTATATATTTTGGTTTATACAAGGTTGTAGGCGGGATTGGTGCCGGGGTTATGGTGGATTATATCAATAATCAGATTTTTGGCAGTGTTTTGACGCCGCTTATGGGGTATGCTGCTGACAGGTATCTTCCTTGGGAGTGGATGAAGTCATTGCTTGTGGGATCGTACGGTCTCTTCACCTTTGGTTTGCGCTATGCCGTTGCCATCATCTTACCGGTGGTGGGAACATTTTTTATTGTTTTCGCAGTTCTGGAAGACTCTGGATATCTACCCAGATTGGCGATGCTTGTGGATGGGCTATTTAAAAAGATCGGCTTAAACGGTCGAGCCGTAATTCCGGTTGTGTTAGGATTAGGGTGCGGAACGATGGCTGTCTTTGTAACAAGGACCCTTGAAACTAAACGGGAACGACTGTTGGCAACTTTTTTATTATCGCTGGCAATTCCTTGTTCGGCTCAATTTGGTGTTGTGTTGGCAATTCTATCATTCAGCAATGTAGTGGTAGGGCTTTGGGCTGCCTATGTTTTGTTGGTGTTTATTTCAGCAGGTTGGTTAGGGGCAAAGCTGCTGCCAGGGCAGCGTAGTCCGTTTTATATGGAATTACCGCCGCTTAGGTTGCCAAATATCCAGAATGTATTAACAAAAGTTTATACTCGGATGGTGTGGTATTTTACGGAGATTATTCCAGTTTTTATTGTTGTCAGTGTTGTTTTATGGCTTGGTGACCAAACCGGAGTGCTAGCATATATTATAGAAGTGGCAGAGCCTATCATGGTGTCACTTGGGCTGCCGCCGCAAACCGCCCAGACGTTTTTGTTGGGCTTTTTTCGGCGGGACTATGGTGCGGCAGGACTTTATGACATGACTGGAAATGGAATGCTCGATGAACAGCAATTGTTGGTAGCTGCGGTGACAATGACATTATTTGTGCCTTGTGTAGCCCAACTTATAGTGATAATAAAAGAACAGGGAATTTCAGTGGCGGCAATGATGATGGTACTGATTTCTATGATTGCCTGGATGTCTGGTTGGTTGATGATGCGTTTTGCCGGTCTGCTTTTTTTCTGAAAGAGGATGGGCGTGTAATGAATAAATCTTTGTCTTTGATAGAACTAAAACGAGGGGAAAAGGCGATAATTAGCGCATTGCCCACTAAGGCCGTAAACTTACGCAAACTATTAGTTTTCGGGCTGCTGCCAGGGGTAGAGATTAATGTGCTGCAGGTTTCCCCAAGCTATGTGGTAGCGGTGGGGAATACATATTTGGCATTGGATAGGGAGATTGCCAGGGGGATACTAGTAATGGATAAAAAATGGGCAAGAAAAATTAAGTGAAAAAACCTAACTTGCAGTGGTTAGGTTATTGTATACAATATATTGTATTTTTGTCTGGAATAATACCTACTGCGTTGAAAGCACTTTCAATGGCCTTAATTTTTTTTTGATCACAAGGATATATATCATGGCAGGCGTTAATTAGCGCTTGGCGGAAATCCAAAAACGTAGCATGGCTGCAACCGATAAGTTGATAAGCTTGGACGTTGTATAATAACGTTTCCATAATATTAATGCCCAGTCTGGGAACTTTAATTTTTGTTTTTCTGTGGAGTCCTCCGTTGCTAAGCAGGTAGATGGCATGACTGATAATGGTAGAGTTGCAATGGACTTCTATATTGCATTTTTCTTCATTAGCTTGCCCTTGATACTGATACCGATCACTATAATGATCAGGGTAGTTTCCGATGGCTATGCTTTCTTGTGGGTTATTGGGATTATATCGTCCATTGTTTGTTGGGTTAGTTAAGTTACGCATACCATGAGTATTCAATAGCCAAGTATCTTCTGCATAATACCAATTTCCGGTAATGAAGGCAGCGAAACAATCAGATAATGCTTCGCTTAGTACTCCTGATTCTCCGCAGTAGAATGGGGCGAAGCCAGCATTAGTTACACCATGGGTGAACTCATGAGCAAGCGTATGGAAGGTAGAACCAAAATCCTTGTGTGTATCATTGTCGTTGTCACTAATAGAAATAAATTTATGTTCAGATGTCCAATATGTTTCATCGGAATGGACGACTATTTTTACATTTGAACCTTTGTCATCAAAACTATTTCTTCCATGAACCATAAAATAATAATCAACAACATAACCAGCATACCTGTGAGCATCAACTTCAGGCCCTTGATTTTTATTCCTGGTTGAAACTTTGATTCTATTCCAAAGATTGTTGTAAGTTTTGGAAAGTTGACCACTAATATAACTATATGTTTCCACAATGGGGCCGTTTGGGTGGCGGCTTTGGTCGTAAAGGAGATAAGTACCATTATCATCACGCGAGGTGTTAATTTCACCCCCCCGAGAGTAATATCCAATCCCCCATCCCTTAACTGGGGTTATGCGGTGTAGTGTACTATGATATCTAACTACTTCACCAGTTATAGCATCAATAGCATAAAGCCAACATTCCGGTATAGGAGTATCCATTCTAAATAATTTAACCTGCCAGCATAAACTAGGTACCGAGTTGTTGGTTAATATAAAGAGTTCAGGTTTAGCGGGATTTAATGAAAAATTGAGACCAGCATGGCTGGCGGCCATGTATTTGGCTTCTGCATAACTCAAGGCGGGAGTAGTATTAAGTCTCAAATCGGGAACAAATTTATTAAATACTGTTTGGAGCAAGCCTGTTGCTGAATAATGAAGGCTAACCATTCCTCCTTCTACTGGTACGTTTTCAAACTTCTGTTGCAGGCTTAGGTGAACCATACCTAATCTGTCAGTAACGACGTTATTTTTGGTTAATTCCTGGTTTAGATTATTAATACCAAATAGAGGATGGTACTTTGACAGGAATTTGCTGGCATTGATGAAACGATCAGCGATTGAGGGTGATGTTCGGTTTAAGTTGCTAAGGTTGCCACGAAGATATACTATCGATTCGGTATCATTGTTCCAGTTTGCTAGTAAATTGGGATCCCGTTGGCGTAGATCTTCCAATAAATCTTGTTGAAACGGGCTGATATTCATTCAACTATTCCTCCTTGGGAGAGCGCGTGAGAAACATTGAATTTTATCTCATGTTAAATTTTATGAAAGGTATTAAATAAAGGTGACATATAAAATTGATGTTTAGAAAATTAAAGTAAGCAAGTGATTAAGACTGGAGCATATAGGTAGTGGGGAAGCTTTGGTTTTATTCAGATGATTAAATGTGTAAAGCCCCTTGGCCTTTTGCAGGGCCAAGGGGCTTTACGCATAGAAGATTTTTAGTTGAATCATGGTCGTGTGGTGTTTTAGAACCATAATGAAATAGTGCAGAAGTCCTTGTTTTTAGGACTTGCAGCCACAACCGCAACTTCCTCCAGTACATCCGCCTTCGGCGGCTTTGTTTAGATCGGCGATAAGGGCATCTACGTCGATACCGTGAGCCAAAGCACCTTGTTCAATATTTTCATAGCGGGCAGCAGCGCACCCGAAACATCCCATGCCGTAGTTGCGAAATACGTCGGTGGTTTGCGGGAATTTCTGGACTACCTCGATAATGCCCATAGTTTTAGTGATAATCATTGGTTTGTCCTCCTTTCCGGGAAAGTATGGCAATTCACAATTATTATATCATAGCAAGATTAGTATGTCATTGCCGCAAAAACGAAAATGGGAAAGAGCCCGTAATGATCTACGCTACAGCCAACGCTGATCATTACATACCTATACGCAATCTTTCGACTACGCACAAGCATTACACAACCAACGCTGACCTTTGCTCGACTACCAAGAGTACCTATGAAACCTACCGCAATCTCCCGACAACGATAGACCTCTAGAAGGTTCCCGGATGACCTACGGAACCCTTGGCAGTCTTAGCTCGACCATTATACATCCCTTTTGACCACACGACAACAGTTGGGCTGCCGTACAGCCTTACAAGACATATAATGATCTGCCCGCCGACCTGCACCAAGCCGGACCGACCTGATACCGATCTTTGGCCGACTGATACCGAACCCCAAGAGATCCGATACCAATCTTGGCTCGACCATTACGAACCCTTACGCTCATAGTATGATCCTTTTTTTCGTATTTATACGAAATCCTGCTGGAAAATTATTTGGGTACGAGTTACAATACTTATTGTTGAAGTTTTATATAATTATTATGGCCATTGGGTGAAAAAATGGGTGAGATAGCTTTTACAATAGGATGGATTGACTTTTATTGGTACGGATTAATAACCGCATTTGCAGTTATTGTGACAGCCGCTGTAACCGTTTGGCACGCAAGGTTATTCCGTGAGTCGGTAGTGCCAGTTATTGACCTCTTTATTTATGGTGTGCCAGTTAGTGTTATTTTTGCTAGAGTTAGCTTTGTTATAATGGAATGGGATTCATACAGAAATGTTCCAGCCGAAATATTTCATATTTGGCATGGCGGAATGTTTTTTGGCGGTGCTGTTATTGGATTTTCCTTAGTTGTTTTTTTGTATGCGCGTATTTCCGGGTTAGCATTTTGGCGGTGGGCGGATTTATTAGCACCAGGACTGGCTTGTGGGCAGGCAATAGGCCAGTGGGCAAGCCTAATGACTCAGGAAGCTTTCGGATTTCCCACAAATCTATTTTGGGGAATATATGTCGACTTTGCATACCGGCCTGCTGGCTATGAGCAATTTGACTTTTTTCAGCCCGTGTTCCTGTACGAATCTGTGTGGAATGCCGGGTTGTTTCTATTGTTGGTAATTTGTTCTTATGTCCGACTCAAATATAACCGGCCGAAGTATAATGGTTTTTTATTTCTTTTGTATGCGTTCTTTTATTCTGCTGGACACTTTTACTTTGAATCTATTAGGCTGGATGGTATTGCGAATGGGCTTGTGCATTCCAGTCAAATGATCAGCCTTGCAACTATGGCGGTTACTATGGTGTTAGGGGTTGGTCGCGTGATGGAATATTCTTTTGGTTGCCGTAGGCGATGATGTCGTTGTTGGCCAAGATGATGAAAGGGTTAAAGTTCGCTTAGGGTTAAGTTTGGGGAGGAAGCTGAAATGGGCCAAAGACGCCTGATCGTAAAAGGAGTTAGCGCTGCAATTGTTATATTCTTAATGGCTGCATCGGTTGCCGGAACCAGGGAGGTATCTGGACGTCAGGACGGTTCTGAGCGTGTAGTCGAGATTCCGGTGCTTAACTATCATATGGTCGATAACATTAACATTTCCTTATCGCTTGCGCCTACGCAATTTGACGAACAGATGCGATACTTATATGAAAATGGTTATCAATCTATAAATCCAGAGCAGTTGATTGATTACCTAAAGTATGGCAAGGAATTGCCCAATAAGCCAGTGTTGATTACATTTGATGATGGTTATTTGGATAATTATACTAACGCTTATCCTATTCTTAAGAAATATGGTTTTACTGCAACCATTTTTTTGGTAACTAGTTTGGTGGGAAAAGACCCGCGGTTTATGAATTGGGATGAGGTACGAGAAATGCAGCAAAATGGTTTTGTTTTTGGGTCGCATACTGTAAACCATTTAGCTATTACGACTTTAGCTCCGCAGCAGGTGATGAATGAATTGGTTGAGTCAAGTCGGGAAATGGAACGCGAGCTTGGGGTTAGACCCAAATATTTTGCTTATCCTACTGGGGCCTACAATCGTCAAACAGCCGAGTTAGTTCGTCAAGCTGGATATGAGGCGGCTTTTACCATTCGTTATGGCAGGGCTGGAGCGGAAAGTAATCTTTATGCTATTGAGCGTATTCCAATTTTCAGGAGTTCAAAAACTTTTCGGAGTTTTTACTATCGGTTGACAGCTGCTCCGCTATTAGAAAGGCTGGGTATAATCAGAAATTAGCTTAAAATGGCGCAATCGGTTTTGAAAGAATGCCCAATATATTGGGGGCAACGTTAGTGTATGCACTATATGTTGTTGATTGCATTAGATTTTTAAGTTCTAGACGATAAATGCTTCACAAAAATAAAAAAATCCTTCAATCTTTGAAGGATTTTTTTATTTTGCCAAGAAATTGTACTTAAAGTGGTTGAATGTGGTGAAAAGTGGTTAATAAGGTCTTAAGGGGGTGAGACGTCGTGTTCATGGGGGAATATTTACATACCATAGACAATAAAGGGCGTCTTACTTTTCCGGTAAAATTCCGTGAAGGATTGGGAGAGACCTTTATTGCTACTAAAGGTTTAGACAATTGTTTGTTTGTATATACCCAAGAAGAATGGGCTATTCTAGAGGAGAAACTTAAAAAGCTGCCAATGGCTAAGCCAGAGGCGAGAGCTTTTGTTCGGTTTTTTTTCGCTGGAGCGGCTGAAGTTCAATGTGATAAACAGGGGCGGGTGTTATTGCCGCCTAATCTTCGGGAATATGCTCGTTTAGACAAGGATGTTATTGTAATCGGAGTATCTAGCCGTATTGAAATTTGGGGTAAAGAGGCTTGGGACGAATATAACAACCAAATTGCTCCGGAGGTTACAAAGATAGCCGAGAATTTAGTGGACTTGGGGATTTAATAATGGATTTTGGACATGTTAGCGTTCTATTGAAAGAAACTATTGCCGCATTAGTGACAACAACAGACGGAGTTTATGTAGACTGTACTTTAGGGGGAGCTGGACATGCCATAGCTTTGACTTCGCAGTTAAGCTCCAAGGCGTGGTTTATTGGACTTGATCAGGATCCGGCTGCACTAGCGGCGGGAAGGGAGCGTCTCCAAGAGGCTGTTTGCCGAATTGATGTGGTGCATAGCAATTTTCAATACTTAAGTAAGGTATTGGATGATCTGGGAATAGCGACAGTTGATGGTATAATGTTTGATCTGGGAGTTTCATCTCATCAATTAGATGTGGCTGAACGCGGCTTTTCCTATATGCATGACGGCCCGCTGGATATGCGGATGAATCCTGGACAGAAGCTGACAGCGTATGAAGTGGTTAATAATTATAGCGAGCAGCAGCTTGTTGAATTGATTTTTGAATATGGTGAGGAACGATGGGCTAGGCGAATTGCCAACAGCATTGTCCAGGCGAGAGTTGTTTGCCCAATTAAAACAACTCTTGAACTGTCAGAGTTGATAAAGAAGGCTATTCCGGCTGCCGCTAGGAGAGAAGGGCCGCATCCAGCGAAACGCACGTTCCAGGCTATACGTATTGAAGTGAATGATGAATTAGGCATTCTACGAGATGCTTTTCGCACTGCGGTTGAAAGGTTGAAGCCGGGGGGGAGGCTATGTATCATTACTTTTCATTCGCTTGAGGACCGTATTGCTAAAAAAACGCTGTCAGAGTTGGCTAAAGGCTGCATATGTCCCCGAGATTTTCCAATTTGTGTTTGCAAAAATGTACCGAAAGTTAAGGTTCTTGGCAAACCGGCATCCCCGACGCCAGCGGAGCTTGAGGCGAATCCACGGTCGCGCAGTGCTAAGTTAAGGGTTGCGGAGAAGAGATAATCAAGGATGATTTTGTTCTAATATCCAGGGAGGGTAAATACTATGTTAGTAGATCGCAAACAAGAGTGGAATCAGTATTCTCCGCCAGAGTCACCTAAATCGACTTCGCCAAAACGGCGAAGGTTATCGAAGCCAGATAAAGGCTTTGGCAAAAAGTGTCTGAAATTAGTAGTTGTCGCTATTGCTGCAGCGATGATGATTACGGTACAAAGTGAAGCTATGGTGCGGGCTGGTTATGATTTGGTTCAAATGAAGAAGGAAGCTGCAAAAGTGGAGAAAGAAAATGATGCGCTACGACTGGAAATAGCTAAATTGAAATCACCGCAGCGAATTGTGCGAATTGCTTCAAGCGAACTGGGGATGGTTAAACCGCAGACAGCTTATTTTGCTGTTACGAAACCGGCTGAGGTTCATTCGACCGGGGGGAATGCTGGGACAGCAGCGAAGGGGTCTTTGGACAGTGTAGCTCAGGCAAATGGAAAACACTAATTATTTTTAATTGCTGATGGGGGCGAGACTTGTGGCGTCAGCTTCACATGTTACAATCAGAAAAAGGGCGGCTGTTCTTTTTCTTTTTGTCATTGTAATAATGATGGGGCTTATTGGCCGACTGGGATATCTCCAGTTTGTTAAAAGCAATTGGCTGATGGAAAATGCTACTGACCAGCGCGTAAGAGAAATACCTGTCGAGGCAAAACGCGGTATTATTTATGACCGTAATGGAAAGGAAATGGCGGTAAGCGTAAATACCGAATCGGTGTACGCCATACCAGCCGAAATACAAAACGCCGATGAAACAGCAGCCAAATTGGCTGCTATTTTAACGTTGGATGCCGACAAGCTGTCGCGTAAGTTGAAAAGGCGACAAGCATTTACCTGGATTGAACGAAAGATTGATGAAAGAACGGCGCGAGCTATTAAGACGATAAATTTACCAGGGATCGGTCTGACCCAGGAGGGACGCCGCCAGTATCCATTTGAAAACCTTGCGTCTCATGTGCTTGGGTTTACCGGAATTGACAGCCAGGGGTTGGACGGTGTAGAACTAACCTTTGACAGTTATTTGAAGGGGCGTCATGGAGGAATTGTTGTCGAATATGACGCTCGTGGCCAGGAGATACCATATGCAACTCATCGTTACGCGCCACCAGTCGAAGGGCAGAATGTTTATTTAACGATTGATGTCGTTATTCAGCAGATTGTTGAACGGGAACTTGACAGAGTTATCCGAGATACGCAGGCTAAGTCGGTGACGATTATCGTAATGGAGCCGAATACTGGGGAAATCTTGGCGCTTGCTAATAAGCCAGATTATAATCCAAATAAATTTGCCGATTACTCACCAAAGCTTTGGCGTAACAATGCTGTTTCAAATACCTATGAACCTGGTTCAACTTTTAAAATTATTACAACTTCGGCAGTATTGGGTGAAGGAATTATCAGTTCTAGTGATCGCTTCTTTGACCCGGGAGAAGTGGAGGTCCAAGGTCGAATTATTCATTGCTGGAAAGCTGGTGGGCATGGTAGTCAGAGCTTTGCCGAAGTTGTGCAGAACTCCTGCAATGTTGGTTTTGTCAATGTTGGCTTAAAATTAGGGGCTGAATCATTTTACCGTTATATTAAAGCATTTGGTTTTGGCCGAGTTACTGGGATTGACCTTCCTGGCGAGGCTAAAGGAATTATTATCGACGAGACAAAGGTTAAACCAATAAATATTGCTACGATGGCAATCGGACAGAGTATTGCGGTTACTCCAATACAGCTTATTAGCGCTGCAGCAGCAGTTGCTAATGGAGGAAAATTGCTTAGGCCTCAGCTTGTCAGGGAAGTACGTGATAAGGATGGAAATATTACTCGTTGTTTTTACCCTGATATAATTAATACAGTAGTTAATGAGAAAACAGCACAGGCAGTAAAAGGAATTTTAGAAAATGTTGTAGAACAAGGAACAGGGAGAAATGCATATGTGGAAGGTTTTCGTGTTGCTGGAAAAACGGGAACGGCTCAAAAGGTTGGAAGTGGTGGTTATGTTGCAGGAAAGTATGTAGCTTCTTTTTTGGGGTTTGCGCCTGCTGACAATCCGCGGATGGTTATGCTGGTGGTTATTGACGAACCGGTTGGGGCATATTACGGCGGGGTTATTGCGGCTCCAGTTTTTAACGCGGTGGCACGGGATATTCTTCAATATATGAAAGTGGTTCCAACGGCTGAAACTTCAACAAGTGAAGCCGAACCACATGTGATCGTGCCAGGCGTTATTAATTGTTTGGTGCCCGATGCAGTTGCAGAATTAAAAAAGATGAAGCTCGAAGCCAGAGTCGAAGAAGCTGGCAACAGGGTGGCTGATCAGATCCCTAAACCAGGCAGTCGTGTTCCAGCGGGATCACTTATTTTGCTGTATACTCTTACGCCGCGTTATTCAGTCGGCGAGGTTACAGTACCAGATTTAACAGGGAAAACAGAGCGCGAGGCTGCTGATGTTTTGGCAGAACTAGGTCTTTTCATTCAACCATTTGGAAACGGTAGTAGCACTGTTAGACAGCATCCTTTGGCAGGCAGCAAAGTGATGCCTGGAACGACGGTGGTTGTTTTCTGTGAATGATGGACCGGTTAATTTTGGAAACTATGGTAATAATATTAGTATAATATCCAGGAGGGAACGGCAATGGCCAAGAGTATACGAGAAATAGCTGCTTATTTGCCCCGGGCTGAAATTAAGGGGGAAATAGAACAGTTGATTACTACAATTACCCCCGACTCCCGCTCCGTTGGGCCTGGAGCGTTGTTTGTAGCTCTAAGCGGCAGCAAGGTTGACGGACACGATTATGTTGATGCTGCCTGCCGCCAGGGAGCAATAGCGGTATTGGTAGAAAAGGAAGTAACCGTAGGACCAAACGTAACGGTTATAAAAGTTACTGATACAAGGGCGGCTATGCAACTAGTTGCTCCCTATTTTTTCGATTACCCCAGCCGAAAGTTACGGCTAATCGGTATTACTGGAACTAACGGCAAGACAACGACTACCCACTTAGTGCGAGCAATATTAATGCGGGCTTCTTTTCGAACCGGCCTTATTGGAACTATTCATAATTTAATTGATCAACGGGTTTTACCAGTTAAAAATACTACTCCTGATGTAATTGATTTACAGTCGCTTTTTGCTGATATGGTGGCAGAAGGAGTGGAGTATGCGATAATGGAAGTTTCTTCGCATGCGCTTGCACTTGGGCGGGTAAGTGGGTGTGAGTTTGACGTTGGCGCTTTTACAAATTTGACGCGAGATCATTTGGATTTCCATGGTACTTTCGATAATTATTGCAAGGCCAAGGCGGCACTTTTTCAATCGCTGGGCGCAGATGGTTCTATTAAAGCCAATAAGACTGCAGTGGTAAATGTTGATGATCCAGCGGGAGAAACGATGCTAAAAAGCTGCAACTGTAGGACTATTTCTTATGGGGTGGAGCGGCAGGCTGATCTTATGGCTCAAGATATTAATATTCGATCTGACGGCGCGGCATTTTCAATAAAAGGGTCATTTGGGATTATGCCGTTGAATTTGAAATTAACAGGAGTGTTTAATGTATATAACGTTTTAGCGGCTGTTGGTATAGCTTTGGCCGAAGGAGTTACTCCTGATGTTATTAAAGCGGCACTGGAGGAGTTTGAAAGCGTACCAGGTCGGTTTGAACTAGTGGAGGCTGGTCAGCCGTTTGCGGTGATTGTTGATTATGCCCATACACCTGACGGCTTGGAAAATATTCTAAAAACAGCCCGCCAGATAGCAGATAATCGCATTATTGTCGTTTTTGGCTGTGGTGGTGATAGGGATCGTACTAAGCGGCCAATTATGGGCAAATTGGCGATGGATTATGGCGATGTGGTTATTGCTACGTCAGATAATCCGCGTAGTGAAGACCCAGTCAGTATTCTTAGAGAGATTGAAACAGGCTTAAAAGAAGGGATGACAAACGACAAGTCCTATAAGATTATTGTTGAACGACGGGATGCTATTGCTCATGCTCTGGGGATAGCTAATAAAGGTGATGTTGTTATTATTGCGGGAAAAGGTCATGAGACCTACCAGATTCTGGGTGATAAGACGATAAATTTTGATGACCGGGAAATAGCTCGACAAATTATTGGGGAGATGAGGTAATGGCGCAGTTCACGGTTGGTGAAGTGTTGGCGGCAACTGGCGGAAGTTTGGTGGGCATGGCGTCATCAGAGCTTTTTTCTGGAGTTTCAACAAATAGTCGCACGCTTAAGCCGGGTGAGTTATTTGTTGCCCTTTGCGGCGAGCATTTTGATGGTCACGATTTTATCAGCCAGGCTGCGTTAAAGGGGGCCGCTGGAGTTATTGTCAGTAAACAAGTTGCTATTTCTGAAAAGGTCAGCGTTATTATGGTTGGCGACACACTTAAGGCTTTACAGGATTTGGCCTGTTTTCACCGTCGAAGATTTAAGTTTCCGGTAATTGCCATTACTGGGTCAAATGGTAAAACTACAACAAAAGATATGATTGCGGCCGTATTGACTAGCAAATTTAATGTACTGAAAACAGAGGCGAATTACAATAATGATATTGGGTTACCGCTGACTTTGCTTCAGCTTAGTGATCGGCATCAGGCTGCTGTTGTAGAAATGGGCATGCGGGGGCGGGGCGAAATTAAACGTTTGGCTAACGTTGCCAATCCTACGGTAGGTGTTATTACCAATGTGGGGGAAACTCACCTTGAACTGCTCGGAACGGTGGAAAATATTGCGGCAGCTAAAGGAGAATTAATTGAAACTATAGGTAATGATGGTCTAGCAGTTATAAATGCTGATATACCTTTGGCGCGGGGGATGGCAACTTTGACCAAGGGTAAAGTGGTGCTGTATGGTCTTGCTAACGGAGCCACAATAAAGGCGGTGAATATTAGCGCCGCCGAAAATGGAACTAAGTTTGAGTGTGTTTGGCCAGAGGGGCATTTTCCTGTTTTTATTCCAGCTGTTGGCAGACATAATGTTTATAACGCTTTAGCTGCGATTGCCGTTGGGTTGGAGTTGGGGCTTAGTCCTGATGAAGCGTCAGCTGGACTGAAAAATTTCGTTGCAGGTGCAATGCGCTTGCATATTGAAACGAAGGGCGAATATACGATTATTAATGATGCATATAATGCTAGTCCGTTGTCAATGCAAGCAGCAATTGAAACTCTTGGTACGGTAGCTAAGGGGCGGAAGGTAGCGGTTCTTGGTGATATGTTGGAACTGGGGGATGTTGCTGTTGAGGCCCATCGGCGAATTGGCAAGAAATTGGCGGCAGAGGGAGTCCAGGTTGTTATTACTCTTGGTGAACTTGCCAAAAACATCGCCAGTGCGGCGCTGAAAGATCGTGTTGCGGTAACGGTAGCTTGTAAAAATCACGACGAAGCAAAGGAGGCGTTGAGTAAGCTGATTCGCCCGGGCGATACAGTTCTGTTGAAAGGATCGCGGGGTATGCAAATGGAGAAAGTGCTAGAAATATTCTAAGCATAATTATTGTTGTAATGTTAATGGAGGGGTATAATGCAGCAGGAAGTTTACTATGCTGGCGCTGTAGCTTTTTTTGTGGCGATTGCACTTGGTCCGGCGATAATTCCAGTTCTAAGGCGGCTTAAATTTGGGCAGAGCATTAGGGAGGAAGGTCCTAAGCGCCATTATGCCAAAGCTGGAACGCCTACCATGGGAGGAATTATAATTTTGACGGCGCTTTCAGTGTCTGCGCTCTTATTTGCCGGCAAAAGTATTGAGGTATGGTTAGCTTTATTTATTACCTTAGGTCACGGAATTATTGGGTTTATGGATGATTTTATAAAAGTGGTGCTTAAGCGTAATTTGGGTCTTAAAGCCAGGGAAAAATTGTTGGGTCAGATTATTATGGCAGTGGCTATGACTTATATTGCCATTACTTTTTTGGGACGTGGAACCGATGTATGGATACCGTTGCTTAATGTAAATATCGATTTCGGTTTGTTCTATTATATTCTTATCTTTCTTGTTCTAATTGGTACAACTAATGCGGTTAATTTAACTGATGGTTTAGACGGCTTGGCGTCCGGCACTGTTATTATCGCGGCTGCAGCTTATGCGGTTATTGCTCTAAGTCTGGGCAAAACGCCACTGGCAATATTTTGTGTCGCTTTAGCTGGCGCAACTCTTGGGTTTCTCAGGTATAACGCTAATCCGGCAAAAGTGTTTATGGGCGATACCGGTTCTTTAGCTATTGGCGGTGCATTGGCGGCGGTGGCAGTTATGACAAAGACTGAGCTATTATTAATCATTGTAGGTGGCGTTTTTGTTATTGAGGCGTTGTCGGTTGTTATTCAGGTTACATCATTTAAATCAACAGGTAAAAGGGTTTTTAAGATGAGCCCTATTCATCACCATTTTGAGTTATCAGGTTGGTCGGAAACAAAGGTTGTTAATGTTTTTTTGTTGGTCGGAATTTTATTTGCTGCATTAGCGTTGGCTATTTTTGTAGCTGGTAAAGGAGGTTTGGTTTATGGAGTTTAAAGGGAAAAAAGTGTTGGTGCTTGGGGCTGGAATCAGTGGTATAGCGGTGGCTAGGATTATCCAGAACTTGAAGGCTGAGGTTATACTTAGTGATACTAAGCATAAGAACGAAATAAAACATGATTTGAATAGCCTGACTGACGCCGGAGTTCGCCTGGCTTTAGGACCACAGGATGAGTGTTTGCTAAAGGATGTTGACTATGTAGTTTTATCGCCGGGTATTTCAATATATAGCCCGCTGGTAGAAAAGGCTAAGGAACAAGGAATCACGGTGATGAGTGAAATCGAAGTGGCCTATCGGTTGTGCCAAGTACCACTAGTCGCCATTACGGGCACTAATGGAAAAACCACGACAACTACTTTGATTGGCGAAATTATAAAAGCTGCCGGGAGGGAAGTGGTTGTTGGTGGAAATATTGGTCTTGCACTCTCGGAGGAAGTTTGCTCAGTCAGTAAAGATGGGTTAGTGGTGGCTGAAATTTCTAGTTTCCAATTAGAAGGAGCCATTGACTTTCGGCCCCATATCGCGGCTGTGCTTAATCTTACTCCCGATCACATTGATAGGCATCGTTCGATGGAAAACTATCAGTTAATGAAAGAACGGATTTTTGCCAATCAGACTGAGGATGATTACGTGATCTTAAATTATGATGACCTGGTAGTTAGGCATATGGCGGACCGGGCATCATCACAGGTGGTTTTTTTTAGTAGCCGAACTGAATTGCCGTCGGGAGTTTATGTTAAAGATGGTGTAATAAAAATGCGGTGGAATGGCGAGACGACGACAATTTCATCGATCAATGATCTTGGTATAAAGGGTGCCCATAATGTTGAAAATGCTTTGGTCGCCTGCGGTGCCGCTTACTTTCTTGGTGTTAAGGCGGATACCATAGCCGAAGTACTAAAAAATTTTGGCGGAGTGGAGCATAGAATTGAACCGGTTCTTACTGTGCGTGGCGTACCATATTACAATGATTCTAAGGCTACCAATCCTGAATCGGCGATAAAAGCGCTGGAAGCATTTGATGGAAATATAATCCTTATTGCTGGGGGACGGGATAAAAATACTGATTTAACAGAGTTTATGACGGTTGCTAAAGAAAAACTAGATTATCTGATTTTGGTTGGAGAGGCTAAAACCCGATTTGCAGAAGCTGCTGATAAACATGGTATTGAAAATGTGCGGCTGGTGAATGACTTTTCTTCTGCAGTTGAATTGGCATATAGTTTAGCTCAGCCGCCGCAAGTGGTGCTATTGTCACCAGCATGCGCCAGCTATGACATGTTTAACAACTACGAGGAACGGGGGAAAGTTTTTAAAGAACTGGTACACCAGCTACAGTAAGGAGGGGAATGGATTGGCGGTTAAACCGAAATCTCCAGACTTTATCCTGTTTTTTACGGTAGTGGCTCTCTTAGGCCTCGGTGTTGTCATGGTCTACAGTTCTAGCGCGGTTTCAGCCCAGGTAAACTACGATGACGGCTACTACTTTCTAAAACGCCAAGTGATTTGGGCAACTTTAGGAATAGTGGCTATGCTTTTCACAATGAGTATTGATTATCATTTATGGCGGAAGCTGGCTAAACCGGTTATGCTGGGGACGCTCGTTTTATTGGTGCTGGTGCTTATTCCAGGATTAGGTAAAGTGGTAAATGGCGCTAGGCGTTGGTTAGGATTTGGCTCGTTTTATCTTCAGCCATCAGAGATTGCTAAGCTAAGTATGGTGTTGTTTAGTGCTGACAGTTTAGCCAAAAACCAGAGTAAACTTGCTGACTTTGTTAAAGGCCTTATGCCGCAACTACTTGCTCTATTAGTTGTTTTTGGCCTAATTTTAAAGGAACCTGATCTTGGTACGGCATTAGCTATCGCTGGGACAATTTTTCTGTTGTTGTTTACTGCTGGCGCTAGGTTATCGCATTTGGCTTATTTGGGGTCAGTCGGTGTGGTTGGAATTATTGTCGCAATCATTGTAGAGCCTTATCGTTTAAAACGACTATTAGCGTTTAGCAATCCATGGGCTGATCCGCTTGATACCGGTTATCATATTATTCAATCGCTGTATGCTATAGGTTCAGGTGGTTTGTTTGGGGTTGGGCTGGGTCGCAGCCGGGAAAAGTTTCTTTATCTTCCTGAGCCGCATACCGACTTTATTTTTGCTATTTTGGGTGAAGAGCTTGGTTTTATCGGTACAGCGGCAGTTGTAACTTTGTTTTTTCTGTTTGCCTGGCGCGGTCTTAAAATTGCGATTGCCGCGCCCGATATCTATGGTAGTGTGTTGGCTACCGGAATGACAACAATGATTATTGTTCAGGCACTTATGAATATTGCTGTTGTTACCGCTTCAATGCCAGTTACGGGAATTCCATTGCCATTTATTAGTTTCGGTGGTTCTGCGCTAATTTTTATGTTGGCGGGGGTGGGGATATTGCTGAATATTTCCCGGTATGTTGACTATAAATAAGGAGTTCTGTGTATGCGGATTATTATTTCGGGCGGCGGGACTGGCGGGCATATTTATCCCGCAGTAACCATTGCAAAGGCCATTCAAGGGCTTGTAGATTCAAGTGAAATATTGTTTGTTGGCACGAAGAAAGGCATGGAGGCAGATATTGTACCCAAAGAGGGGTTTGATTTTGCCGGTATTGAGTCGCGGGGTTTTGAGCGACGTCTTTCTATGGATACTGTTTATACCGTGTTATCTACTTTGAAAGGAATTGGGCAGTCTTTTAAAATTATTCGCCGGTTTAAGCCTGATGTTGTTATTGGTACTGGTGGCTATGTCTGTGGACCGGTGCTTTTGGCAGCATGCTTACTTGGCATTCCCGCGATGATTCAGGAACAGAATGTTGTTCCTGGGGTTACTAATAAAATACTATCTCGCTTAGTGAAAAAAGTTGCTGTTGGCTACTCGGACGCGGCTAAGTTTTTTGGCAAGCAAGTGGACAAGGTTGTTGTAACCGGTAATCCTGTCCGATCGGATGTATTATCCGCTACTCGCGAGGAAGGTTTAAAGGCTTTTAAATTGAATGAGGATAAATTGACGCTCCTAGTTTCAGGCGGTAGCCGAGGTGCGCGTACCATTAATCAGGCAATGGTTGAGGTTTGTCGGCGTTTTGCCGGGAGGAGTGATATCCAAGTATTGCATGTTACTGGTCAAAGCGAGTATAATAATATGGTTAGTTCTGTAAAACAGTTGGGTATAGATGTTGCCAAAACTGGAAATATTAGTATTGTACCTTATTTGTACAATATGCCGCTGGCTTTAGCGGCAGCTGATATTGCAATATTCAGAGCAGGCGCGATCGGGCTTGCAGAACTTACGGCACGAGGGATACCATCGGTATTAGTTCCGTATCCTTATGCCGCTGAAAACCACCAGGAATTTAATGCTATGGTGCTGGAAAAGTGCGGTGCAGCCATTGTTATTAAAGACGCCGAATTAACTGGTGACATATTGGCTGAGGTCATTGAACAACTGGTGAATAACAAAGCAGAGCTATCGGCAATGGCCCAGTCAAGCAAAAAGATGGGCCAGCCTGACGCTGCAGTAGCCATTGCCCGAATGGCGATTGAACTTACGGATATTAGTATAGAAAGAATGTGACACTCTTGCCGTACGGCGCATACAATAACATTGCGTTAGAAGAGGCGCTGACGGCAGGAAGGAGGAGAATTGATTGCCCACTAATATTACTAGAATTCATTTTATTGGCATTGGTGGTGCTGGAATGAGCGCCATTGCCAAAATCCTGCTGCAAAAAGGCTACACTGTTACGGGATCGGACATCACTAAGTCGGAAGCAGTTCACCGGCTTGAACGGTTTGGCGCCAAAGTATTTATCGGTCATTGCCGGGAGAATATTAAGGACGTTGAGGCAATAGTGGTATCGACCGCCATTACTGCTGACAATCCGGAAGTGGTTGCCGCCCGGGAACGGGGAATCAAAATTTTCCATCGGTCGGATATGGTGGCAATGTTGATGAACGAGGCTCAAGGCATTGCGGTGGCTGGCGCCCACGGGAAAACAACCACTACTTCGATTATCGCTCTTATGCTGGAGAAAAGCGGGCTTGATCCTACAATTATCATCGGTGGAGATCTTGACTATTTAAATGGTAATGCCAAATGGGGGCAAGGCAAATATTTAGTGGCTGAGGCTGATGAGAGCGACGGTTCCTTTATTAAATTATCGCCTCATATTGCCGTAGTTACGAATATTGAAAATGACCATATGGACCATTATGGTACAATGGAGAGTATCTTGCAGGCATTTAAGGACTTTTTAGAAAAATTAGACTCTGTTACTGGTTTGGGTATATTATGTTTTGACAATGCGTATGTGAGGGATATAGCTGCGAACATTAATAGAAAGTTTGTTTCTTACGCAGTTGACCATGAGGCTGAGTATATGGCCCGTGACATTACAATTCGCGGCACTACTACGATTTATACAGTATATCATAAGGAAACAAAGCTCGGAACAATTGAACTTAACGTTCCTGGTCGGCATAATGTTGCTAATTCGCTTGCTGCTGTGGCTGTAGGGATGTCTGTTGGGCTTAGTTTCGAGCAGATTGCCGAAGGCATATCAATGTTTCGGGGTGTTAAGCGGCGGTTTCAAACTAAGGGGCGTGTTGATGGGGTTTGGGTTGTCGACGACTATGCACATCATCCGACAGAGATTGCTACTACCCTTCAAGCGGCTCGTGATGTAAAGCCTAAACGGCTAATATGTGTCTTTCAACCGCACCGCTTTACTCGTACTAAATTACTTATTAAGGAATTTGGCGGTGCATTTGGTATGGCTGATATTTTAATTCTTACCGATATTTACGCGGCTGGTGAAAATCCAATACCCGGGGTAAGCGGTGAGTTGATTAAAGACGAGGTCGAGCGTCAGAGTGGGAAGAAGGCCGTTTATATTCAGGATAGGGCCAATATAGCCAGATATCTTACCGAAATTGTGGAATCAGGTGACCTGGTAATGACAATGGGAGCCGGCAATATTTATCTTGCAGGCGAAGAATTGGTTGAAAAATTGGTAGAGAAATAATTATTCTTAAGGGCCTTGATTTTGATATGTGGGTGGTTGTACTTGTCTGGGAGGGAAGACGATGGAGCAATTTATCGTCAAAGGAGAAGTACAATTAAACGGTAATGTAAAAATTAATGGCGCAAAAAATGCAACTTTGCCGCTTATGGCTGCGACGCTTTTATGTTCCGGTATAAGTGTTCTTCATGGTGTGCCTAACTTGCGGGACATTTTGATGATGCAGGACATTATGACGCTGCTTGGTGCGAAAATTACTCGTGAAGGTACTACTCTGATTATTGATACCGGAAATGTGAGTAGGGCTGAGATACCAGAACATCTTATGCGTGAAATGCGTGCGTCAGTTTTTCTGATGGGCCCGCTTTTGGGGCGGTTTCGCAAGGTGCGGCTGTCGTATCCCGGCGGATGTGCTATCGGGCCAAGGCCGATTGATTTACATATCAAGGCGTTGGAGCGTATTGGGGCATTTGTTGGCGATAGATTCGGTTATATTCAAGCCGAAGCAGCTGAACTGACCGGCGGGGAGATTTGTTTTGATTTTCCAAGTGTTGGAGCAACCGAGAACGCAATGATGGCGGCGGCGGTTGCTGACGGTACAACGATTATTCGGAACGCGGCGAGAGAACCAGAAGTAGCGGATCTTGAGTGTTTTCTTAATAAGATGGGAGCTAAAGTTATTGGGGCCGGAAGCGATACTATCCGAATAACCGGAGTCGGTAAACTTAATCCGGCGGAACATACTGTTATTCCTGATCGCATTGAGGCGGGGACATTTATTCTGGCTGGCGCAATAACCTGTGGTGATGTTGTTGTGGAAAATATTGTGCCAGAACATCTTTCGGCTGTGACTGATAAGTTGCAGGAAGTAGGTGTTAAAATAAATAGCGGACTCAATTATATTAGGGTTAGAGCAGGCGGGTTTCGCGGGGTGGATGTCAAAACGCTGCCATATCCCGGTTTTCCAACCGATTTACAAGCTCCGCTATTGGCGATGTTAACTTTAGCAAAAGGTACTAGTATTATTACCGAAACTATTTTTGAAAATAGATTTAAACATGTTGACGAATTGGCCCGCATGGGTGCGAAAATCAAGGTGGAAGGACGCACCGCGATTATCAGGGGTGTATCTAAGCTTACAGGAGCACCGGTTGCAGTTCATGATCTTAGAGCTGGGGCAGCGATGGTTTTGGCGGCACTGGCAGCTGAGGGAACTTCAGAAATCGATAATGTCTTTCACATTGATCGTGGTTATGAGGCTCTAGAGGAGAGACTGCGGAGCCTGGGAGGCGACATCGTGCGGCGTGGTTCAAATTAGGAGGGCTGGTTTTGGAAAATAGGCGTATTGCGGTATTAATGGGAGGGCCATCGGCAGAACGTGAAGTATCGCTTAACACTGGAAAAGCAATTCTGGCGGCTTTAAAAGAAAAGGGCTATAACGCTACGGCGATTGATTTGGAGCCACATAGCCTTGTTAAACAATTAAATGATGCAGGTACCGAAGTGGTTTTCAACGCCATTCACGGTAAATATGGTGAGGATGGTATTCTTCAAGGAGCGCTGGAGTTATTAGGGATTCCCTATACTGGATCCGGTGTTTTAGCGAGTGCCATGGCTATGGATAAGGGGATATCAAAGCGCCTTTTTCTCCAAGCTGGCATTAGTACTCCAAAATCTCGCCAGTATGCTAAAAGTGAAGTAAACAGCGATTCGGTGCCGAAGATTTTAGCTGAATTCGGGGTTCCGGTGGTTGTTAAACCGGTTACCCAGGGATCAAGTATTGGCGTAGTAGTTGTCGAGAAAAGCGACGATCTAGCTGCGGCGCTAACTGAAGCCGTTAATTATGGTGACATATTGATTGAAGAGTTTATCCAGGGCAAGGAACTAACTGTGGCAATCTTCGGGGCTGAAGACCCAAGGGCGCTGCCAGTGATTGAAATAGTTCCTCATAACGGACGATATGATTATCAGTCGAAATATACTAAAGGTGCTACTGATTATATCGTACCCGCTAGGCTGGACGAGAAAACTGTTAAAATTGTGCAGGATGAGGCGCTTGCAGCTTTTAAAGTGCTGGGATGCAGGGGCATTGCCAGGGTAGATGTTATGCTGGATGGGAATAATACGCCATACGTTCTTGAAGTTAACACTATCCCAGGTATGACAGCGACCAGCTTGGTCCCCAAGGCGGCAGCTGCGGCTGGTATTTCCTTTGCTGATTTGTGTGAACAAATACTTTTTACTGCTACCTTGGACGGTGCAATTGGATAAACGACGTCTGCAATCAAAGAAAGTAGTTTAGGACAAAAATATAAATAGGCTGTTAAAGATTTCAAAACGCTTGCTGTAGGCCCGGTTCGGATGATGATTTCATTAAGGAACTGGTTCTATTTGTCGGAAGAAGAGCGGATAGAATCATTAACAGCCTATTATTCGTTTCTTTAGTTAACATTTTATATTTATTTGACGATCATATTGGTGTATAATTATTTGGTAAAGGCTGAGGTTGCAGGAGTGAATAAATAATATGCAAAACCGGGAACAACTTGAGCGAGTTCCACATGGCAGGCGGTCGGTACCAGCTCCAATGTTTGTTTGCTTATTGTTACTGCTTGTTGCGCTGCTGGCCGGATTTTTATTTATAAATTCAAGTTACTTTCAGGTTGGCACAGTTGTTATAGAAGGTAATAAATATCTATCGATCGAAGATGTTTCAAAGGCGGCTGGCGTTCCTGAAAAAATAAATATTTTTCGGCTGGATACCGCTGAGATTAAAAACCATTTACTTCGAGACCTTCGTATTGGTGAAGTGGAGGTTTCCAGGCGCTTTCCAACTACTATTGTTATTAATGTAAAAGAACGAAAACCTCTTGCGTTAGTGGCCAGTGCCTATGGTTTTGTTGAAGTGGATAAGCAAGGAATGGTACTGTCGGCGTTTAAAACTATTAAACAGGTTAATGTGCCGATTATAACAGGAGTCAGACTTGGAAGTATTTATATTGGTGATAGAGCGGAGGCTGTGCCGCTTAAAAAGGTGTTGGATTATTTGGCAGCGCTAGACGAAAATACGCTTAATCAGCTTTCAGAAGTTAATATAAGTTCTGGCGGTGATATTGCTGCCTATACCGTGCAGTCGGTAACCATTAGGCTTGGTACTGGCGATAAGCTGGCCGAAAAGGCAAAGCTTACAGGTGATATTCTTCAGAATATTGGAGAACGAAAAGCGGCAGTAGATTATATCGACTTAAATTATGCTTCGCCATATATAAAATTTCGACAATAGTCTGGAGTGGGGGAAAATCGTGGGACGTATCAAACAGGGACAAGTCGCCATTGCACTAGTGTGTGTTGTGTTAGGGGTTATGTTGGCTGTGCAATTTCGTACTACGCAGGATATCAGGTCTACAATACCTTATCAACGAGTTGAGGATCTGGCACAGCGGCTTAGTCAAACTGAAAAAGAACGGGATACATTAGTAAAAGAAGTAGAGAAATTGCGAAAATCTACAGGCAATGAGGCTGCATCGCAGGAACAAGAACTGATAAGAATGGGCGCCGGTTTAGTTGCACTTAACGGGCCGGGGGTTGTAGTTACTATTGACGATAGTAAACGTCCTGCCAAACTGGGAGATAATCCTAATCTTTATCTTATCCATGATGATGATATATTGAAAGTGATAAACGAACTTAGGGCAGCTGGCGCGGAGGCGATAGCAATAAATGAGCAGCGGTTGATTGCTACTTCTGAGATAAGGTGTGCTGGTCCTACTCTTTCGGTAAACAATACCCATTATGCACCACCTTATGAAATTCGGGCAATTGGTGAAACCAAGACGATGGAAAATGCGCTGCGTCTCCGCGGCGGGGTAGTGGAGACTTTACAGTTTTGGGGGATACAGGTAGCAATTAAGGTTCAGGATAATGTTACTATTCCGGCTTATAAAGGTTCTTTCCGTTTTGACTATGCCAAGCCGGTGGCAGGGGAGGTCAAACAATGATACTGCCGATTGTTGGGTTGATTGTAGGGATTATTATTGGTATTTCTTTTCCAGGCAGTGTGCCTTCTGAATATGCAAAATATATGTCAGTGGCGCTATTGGCTTCAATTGATTCGGTTTTTGGCGGGCTTAGAGCCGGGACTGAGGATAAGTTTGACAATACTGTTTTTATTAGTGGCTTTTTTACTAATGCTCTTTTAGCGGCGGGGCTAGTTTATATTGGCGATCGGCTAGGGATTGATCTTTATTATGTGGCTCTTTTGGCTTTTGGATTAAGGGTATTCCAAAATTTAGCGATAATTCGTCGTTACTTTCTCAAAAAATAAGGTTGTAGCTGACTGTACATTTGGGTTAGCATATTTTAAGTATTGGCAATTTTGGTATTTTATGGTAATATATAGGTAATTAGTAAATGTGAGGTAATTTTTATGAAGCGGGCGACTTTTATTCGAATACTTACAGGGATAAAATTAGTTTCGAATAATGTAAGTAGCGTGGAAAACTTTAAAAATAAGGCGCTGGTAATTATTAGGATTCCTGAGATTTTTGGGGAATCGCCAAAGCAAATCAGATCGTTTCAAAAAGTGCTTTCGCGCGCTACCTACTATAATATTAAGCCTGAAGGAAATGAACTTATTGTTACACTCGAGTTTGAGTGGACGTAAGTGATGCTAAAGCCGAAAGGCTTTTTTTTTGTCTTTTAAAGCTTATAACTCACCTATTTACCATATGAGAATAGTATGAAGGAAATGGTAAATGGGGGAGGTAAAATGACGATGACAGACACAGTATCAACCCGAATTGTAGTAGGTGTATGTTTACTTTTTTTCTTTTTGGGGATAGGTATCGGCGCTTACTCGATGCATAAATGGGGGCCAAAAGAGACTGTAACAGTTACGGAATCCGCTTCAAACGGCATAACCGAACCCATAGTGGTGAAAACGGAGACTGACAGTACAGCGAAGGTTGCTGTGGTACCAATTATTGAACAAGGTGACATGGTGCAGTTTAGGGAGCAGACAGGAAGGATAATTGCTATTGTTAATGGAAAGGAATACGACGTGCCAAATATGACTAATTCAGCTAAGGTGGAACTTGGTACATCAGGTCAATTGGAAATCCAGCATCAGACTACTGGACAGCTTGATGTAACGCCGATTGTCAACCAGTTGTTGGAGTTGAAATTATATGAAGAAAAAGCAAAGTGGTCCAAGGATATTAAGCATAATGCCGTAAGTATCGGCTTAGGTTATCATGATGAATGGTATATTCCGTTAGAGTATCAATTTGACTACGCTAAGAATAGGGCAATAGGGTTTGAGGTACACAAAGATTTAGGCCGCAATCTGAAGTCTAATGGTGGTGAAGTTAAGCATGTTTGGAAGTTTTAGTCTATTGTTAGAGGTTAAACCGACAGTCTGGCAGCTAGTGATTTAAAATTATCTATGTTATTTGCAATTTATGCAAACATAAAAAAGGGAAAAAGCCAAATATGTTGAAACATTACTGAAAAGAACCACAATATGTTCTAAGAGGGACAGTAATGGAAAAAAAATGTGCCCTAGGAGTTGATATCGGAACAGGATCGATTAAGGCATTAGTAGGAATGATAAATGGTAGGGATAATATCACAATAATCGGCAGTGGCTTTGTACCGACAGTTGGTTTTTCCAAGGGGCATCTTACCGACTCAGCTGAGTTAGCTAAGGCAGTAAAAGAGGCTATTGATTGTGCAGTTATGGCCTCGAGAGCCATCGTTGAAACCGTATATCTAGGGATAGGTGGCTTGGATATTGTTTCAGTCAATGGTATAGGTAGTATTGCGACTAAGCATGAAAACGCAATTACCGGTGAAGATGTAGCAAGGGCGGCAAGAGCGGCAACGGTGCTTCTAACACCTGAAAATCACAGGACGTTACATTCTTTGCCTACTGGATACTGGGTTGATGGGAAGAAATCTTCTGAGGTGCCGGTGGGGTACTGTGGTACTAGACTGGAAGTGGAGGCTCATATTGTGAGCCTACCTGAGTTGGTTATTGGAGAAATTATTGCTGCTTTATCTGCACAAGGGATTCAGGTAGCAGGCGTAATAGCTAATGCCGTGACCGTAGCAGAAATTTATGCATCGACTTTTGCTGATCATCCATGTATGGTAATTGATATCGGAGCCGGATTAGTTGATTTGGTGTTATACTATCAAGGTAAGATCTGGTTGTCTGCCTCCATACCTTTAGGTGGAGACTATGTAACAAGTGATATTATGCAGAGCATTGGCGTTAGTCGAACCCATGCAGAGGAAATAAAACGTTACTACGCTAAGCTTAGCAATGAACTTCGCGGACAGGATATTGTGCTGGACTGTAATAGTTATGGCACTACTGATAAAAAAGTTACATATGATTTTTTGGCTAAAGTTATTGAAAGCCGGGTCGAAGAAATTGTTGATATGATTCATCAGTATATTCAGCCAGTTTTATCGCGCCATGGTCTCGAAAAAGTTATTTTGACCGGAGGATCAGCCTTGTTGCCGAGCTTTGCTACCCATACCGAGAAAATATTAGGTGTTCTAGTCGAAGTTGTTGGACTAAAAGGCATGGTGCCGGTAGAGTATGATCACCCGTCTAATGTTGCCTGTTATGGCATTTTAAGAACTGTTGCCAGGAGGACGTTGGCAGAAAGATCGGAAACCGATGGTCGCGACAATTTGTGGTGTTCGTTGGTTAATAGAATCAAAAGATTTATGTAGTATGTACTTGTGATAAATAAGGAGGAAGTAATGTCCATGCTCGAATTTGATATGGATTTAGACCAGTTTGCAGCTATAAAGGTTGTTGGTGTCGGCGGTGGCGGAAATAATGCTGTTAATCGAATGATTTCCGCTGGCCTGCAGGGAGTGGAGTTTATTTCCGTGAATACTGATGCCCAGGCGTTGCTTTTGTCGCATGCACCTTACCGCATTCAAATCGGTGAAAAGTTAACCAAAGGACTTGGAGCAGGTGCTAATCCAGAGGTTGGCGAAAAAGCAGCGCAAGAAAGCCGCGAAGAAATAATTAAAGCGCTTAAGGGCGCAGATATGATTTTTATAACTGCTGGAATGGGGGGGGGAACGGGAACCGGGGCCGCTCCTGTGGTTGCTGAATGCGCTAAGGAAGTAGGCGCATTAACTGTAGGGGTTGTTACTCGGCCCTTTTCGTTCGAAGGTCGGCGTCGGCAGGGACAAGCTGAGCGTGGTATTGCTAAGATGAAGGAAAAAGTGGATACTTTGATTACAATACCTAATGATCGTTTAATGCAGGTTGTGGATAAGCGAACACCTATTTTGGAGGCTTTCCGGATTGCTGATGATGTCCTAAGACAGGGGGTTCAGGGGATATCTGATCTTATCGCTGTGCCGGGGCTTATTAATCTTGATTTTGCTGATGTGAAAACAATTATGCTGGAAACAGGTTCAGCTTTGATGGGGATTGGCAATGCTAGCGGCGAAAATCGTGCGATTACCGCAGCAGAAGCGGCGATAAAGAGTCCGCTCCTTGAGACTTCTATTCAAGGTGCTAAAGGGGTATTGTTAAATATTACTGGCGGAACCAGCCTTGGTTTATTTGAGGTCAATGAGGCTGCTGATATTATTGCTCAGGCCGCAGATCCAGAAGCAAACATTATTTTTGGTGCGGTTATTGATGAGAATTTTGATGACGAGATACGGGTAACAGTAATAGCTACTGGATTTGATGCCAAGCCCACAGCCTCTAAGAACGAAGAAAGCCCAGTTATTGAGCCCTTTAAACGCGGAGGTCTTGATATACCAGCCTGGATGAGACGTACGTAATTTATCTAAATGGGGCAATTTGCTAATCACCGCTTGCTGTTAAGCTTGCGGTGATTTTTTGTGAAGTTGGAGGTTGTTAATTTTGATGTTACCCTGTAAAATGGCCTTTTTCAACAGAGAAGGACTTGGCTTGCCAAGTCTTTCTTTATTTTGCACCGTTCGTAACTCTACAAAGTTACATTTTTTTAAAAATACGTTTGCTATAATAGGAATATCTGCTACGGTTACTCCATAAATTGTTTTGTGGTCCATATTGTGGATTGATTGTAAATATGCACCAGGAAGGTGCTGTGAATGTATATTTATGCCGATATTATTTTAGCTGTTAACGTTGTCATGAATAGCTTCATACTTATTCTTACTGGATGGTCTGCTGGAATTGACTATAAGGTTTGGCGGGCCATTACAGCCGCATTTTTGGGTGGAGTCTACTCTTTAGGGGAGGTTACAGTTGGCATTGCTTTATTATATACGCCAATGGCAAAAGCCTTAGTTTCGGTCATAATTATTTATATTGCGTTTGGCAAGCATAGCTGGCGTTCATTTATTGTTTCTATAGTTTGGTTTTATATTATTGCGTTTTTGATAGGTGGTGCAGTATTTGGCTGGTTATTTTTCGTGGGTGCTAGTTATACAACTGTGCCAGGTAACGAGGTTTGGATAACAGCTTCTTGGCAGCATATAGTTATGGGGACACTATTAGTAATGTTGCTATTCTTGGTGGCCTTGCGAAGGGTGAAGGCTGATACTTTTAGACGGCAGTTAATTTATCAGGTTATTGTTTATTATGGAGGTCGACAGGAACGTTTGATGGCATTACTGGATACCGGTAATCGGCTGTTTACTGCTACAGGTCAGACACCAGTAGTTGTAGTGGAGCATAAGGCGATTGAAACGCTGTTGAGCGAAGCGGCAAAAAGCTATTTAAAGGAGCATCTGCCAGCTATGTGGTTGGTAGATATGGGGCAGTGCCATGACCAAGCATGGTTGGATAGAGTTCAGTGTATACCCTTTCGTGGGGTTGGCGGTTCTAGTATGCTACTAGGGTTTCGACCTGATCGGATGGTGGTTGTTACTAAAAAGGGCAGGATAGAGACAGATTCGGTTGTGATAGGCGTCTATAGCGGCAGTATTGATGCTGCAGGTGCTTATAACGCATTACTTCATCCAGGGATACTCCAGTTTGGGAGTGGTAAAGAGGGGGCAAACATATGCGCATAACTTGGACTATTTTTAAATTAAGGATAAAGCTTCATATTATTGCGTTGCTTCAGTTTCTAAGAATATTAGAGCCTGATGAAGTATTCTATGTTGGCAGTACCGAGATTTTGCCACCGCCGCTTTCTAATGACGAGGAAATATTTTTGCTTAATCGTTTGCAAAAAGGCGATAATACTGTTAAAAGCGTTTTTATTGAACGTAATTTACGGTTAGTGGTGTATATAGCCCGCAAATTTGAAAATACTGGTGTTGGAATTGAAGATTTAGTGAGTATTGGGAGTATCGGCTTAATAAAAGCGGTAAATACCTTCGATCCGGTTAAGAGAATCAAATTGGCAACCTATGCTTCGAGGTGTATTGAAAATGAGATTCTTATGTATCTGCGGCGCAACAGCAAGACTAGGGCCGAAGTTTCTTTTGATGAGCCGCTTAATATTGATTGGGACGGCAATGAATTGTTATTGTCTGATGTTCTAGGGACTGATAATGATATTATTTACAAATCGGTTGAAGAAGAAGTTGACAAAACTTTACTGCATACTGCAATGAACAAGTTAACTGGACGGGAGCAACGGATTATGGAATTAAGATTTGGCCTCAATGGAGAAGGGGGAGAGCGCACCCAGAAAGAAGTCGCTGATATGTTAGGGATATCACAATCGTACATATCAAGATTAGAAAAGCGAATAATTCAAAAAATGAAGAAGCACATTCGATTAATGGGTGGGGAATGAAACTAATAAGCCAAGCGGAACCATTTCAGGTATTTATTATTTGATTCTCTTTAAGTTATAGAATAGTCATAAGAACGGGTCTGGGAGCGTCAGCTCATCAGGCCCGTTCTTATATTAAGGGTGTATAAAATGATTGTGGGCTGGTAATAATGCTTGTAGGAGATAAACTGCTGGACGTTCATGGGAGGGACGAAAGTGCTGATAAATAAAGTTGAAATTTGCGGTGTCAATACGGCAAAACTCCCGGTTTTATCAGCTGGTAAAATGCGTGAGTTGTTTGAGGTAATGCAGCAAGGCAGAATCGAAGTACGCGAACAGTTGATTTATGGCAACTTGCGTCTGGTGCTAAGCGTAATTCAGCGGTTTAACAATCGCGGTGAATATGTTGACGATTTATTTCAGGTTGGCTGTATTGGCTTGATGAAAGCTATTGATAACTTCGATCTTTCGCAAAACGTCAAATTTTCTACTTACGCTGTACCGATGATTATTGGTGAAATAAGGAGGTATCTTCGCGACAACAATCCTATTCGTGTAAGCAGATCAATGCGGGACGTTGCCTATAAGGCCCTGCAAATACGCGACTCGCTTGTCAATAGATTTTCTCGCGAACCGTCAATCATCGAAATTGCTGACGAGCTAAAAATACCCAGAGAAGAGATTGTATTTGCTCTGGATGCTATTCAGGAACCTATATCTTTATTTGAACCAATATATCATGATGGCGGAGATCCGATTTATGTAATGGATCAGATTAGTGATGATCGTAATCTGGATTTAAATTGGTTAGAAGGAGTAACTATAAAAGAAGCACTTCGAAAATTGAGTGACCGGGAAAAACATATTTTAACTTTACGGTTTTTTGAAGGGAAAACTCAAATGGAAGTCGCGGATGAAATTGGTATTTCGCAGGCCCAGGTTTCAAGGCTGGAAAAAGCTGCCTTAGGACATATGCGAAAGTTTGTGTAAATTTTTTAGGGAGAGGTTGGATGGAAAAAAAAGGTTGGTATCGGCTTTTAGCTATACTAGCAATATTCTTGGTTTGCGGATGGATCTTTTTAGACTCAAAACCTAAGTACAGGACTTATGTAGCAAAGCCTGAGGGAATAATTCGGTTACATATTTTGGCTAATAGTGACAGCCCTAAAGACCAAGCTCTTAAATTAAAGGTTCGAGATGCTGTAGTAGCATATCTTACGCCCAAAATGTCCAAAGTGTATGATCCGGTAGAGGCTCGAAGTATTATTGGAGACAACCGGGAAGAAATACTGCGGATTGCTCGGATAATTATTGATGAAAATGGTGCTGATTATCCAGTAATCATAGAAACTGGCTGGTTTGATTTTCCAATACGTTCCTACGGAACAGTAGTTGTTCCGGCTGGTAAGTATGAAGCGGTCCGTATCCTGATTGGTGCAGCTGCAGGGAAGAATTGGTGGTGTGTCCTTTTTCCGCCGCTGTGCTTTGTTGATGGTAGCGGCGGGGTTGCTGTTCCTGTCAATGCTAATCAGAACCAAGTTCCAGCCAAAGTGGAGATTAGGTGGAAAGTAGCTGAGCTTTTGCACGAATGGGAAAATAAATAAGTAGTAAAGTAAAAGCAACTGCCTTTAATGTTGAGTGGTTGCTTTTATTTTACTTTGTATACACATTTAAGCCGATTTTTATATTTTCATTGCCTGGAATGGATTGGTTGCCTTCGGTGCTGGCAATGATGGTTGATTTACCGCTTGACGATTTGCCAAAATTCATGGATAAGTCTACCTTAATTGTTAAAATATTGCCATTTACATTCATGTCAACGTTTTTCATTGAGAGGGCTCCTTTTCGATTATTTTTTTTGTTGTTATATCAAATAAAGAGCATAGACTTTGCTAATTTTACTGTTAAATATTGATTTTACTTGAATTATATAAAAAAATATCAGTCGAGTCAAAGAAAAGCTTGGAGAATTTTTAGAGTGTTAAAGTCAGCCATATATAGCCAAGTTTTCGACGAATGTCTGGAATTTATAGTTTTATTGAAAAAAACACTAGTCACATTTATTCCTTGTCCTTCATATAATAATAGGAAAACAAGTGCAGAAGGAGCGGGGGATTATGTTGAAGACAAGCGATCTGAAATCAAAGATGGTTATTAATATTATTGATGGCAAGCAATTGGGTGGGATTATGGATATTGAGATTGATATTTCAACAGGCAAACTTACTGCTATTGTTGTACCCGGTCCGGGGCGATTTTTAGGGCTGTTTGGTCGTAATGAGGATGTTGTAATTCCTTGGAATAAAATTAATAAGATTGGTGTTGACTGTATTTTGGTGGAAAGTCCTACAGTTGAATTGAAACGTGTTGATAATTAGCGACTTGCTAATTTTGCAATCTGGAAGAGAGCGCCTGTATAAGCTGTGTAAATGTTACAAAAGTGTGAAAAATGTCGAAATATTAACAGCTATTAAAGTAAGAAATTTCGCTGGGCTGAAGGACAACTCCAATGTTTGTCGGATTTTTATTTTGTAAAAAATTCAAACTTTTTGTAGAAAATTATTTTTGAGGCAGGATTCACACAATATGTGGCGTAATATTATTTAAAGAATACAACATATGGTATTTGCTGGGGATTCGGCGAAGGTATTAACGGTTAAATTACAGGTGTGATAGTTAGTGGTAAGGAGGTACATATTATGCGCTGCCCGTTTTGCAGTTTTGCTGAAAGTAAGGTAATTGACTCACGGGCCGCTGAGGAAGGCAGCTCAATCAGGCGCCGACGAGAATGTCTACAGTGTATGCGGCGGTTTACTACCTATGAAGTTGTGGAAGAAACCCCATTAATGGTAATTAAGAAAGACGGTCGGCGAGAAATGTTTGATAGATCCAAACTATTGAATGGATTGCTTCGAGCCTGTGAGAAGCGGCCCATTCCAATTACTGTCGTCGAGAATCTTGTAGATAAGGTGGAAAAAGAGATCCGCAATTTGATGGAGCGGGAAGTGGCATCCCATTATATTGGGGATGTTGTGATCAGGCATCTAAAAGATATCGATCAGGTTGCTTATGTGCGGTTTGCTTCGGTCTACCGTCAATTTACTGATCTCAACAATTTCATGCAAGAGCTGGAAGCTTTAATGAAAGCACAAAAAAAGGTCCAATAAAGGGTCAAATTAAAGGTGGGAGATTTAAATGTTCGTAAATATCAGAAAGCGTGACGGACGAGAAGTTCATTTTGATGAGGCTAAGATAACGGAAGCTATTTTTAAGGCCGCTAAAGCTGTTGGCGGAGCGGACAAGCAGATGGCTATGGAGTTAACACTTGATGTTCTGCGTTATTTGAAACAAAAACATAACGGTGGTTTATTTAGTGTGGAAGATGTTCAGGACGCTGTGGAGAAAATGCTAATTGAAAAGGGCCATGCTAAAACCGCCAAGGCATATATTATATACCGCAATCAGCGGACTCGGATACGGGAAGCTAAATCTGATCTAATGGCTGCAGTTGGAGAGATTTTGGTGGAAACCAACAAGGAGAATGCTAATGTTTCCAACTCGCCTTCAGCCAAAATGTTGCAGATTGCCAGTGCCGCCAGCAAGGCGTATTATTTAAACCGTTTGATTCCCGAAAATATGGCGGCAGCTCATAAAAGGGGAGATTTCCATATCCATGATCTTGACTTTTATGGCAAGACGCTGACTTGTATTCAAATACCGCTAGGAAAGTTACTGCGAGATGGTTTTAACACCGGACATGGTTTTATCCGGCCTCCTAAACGTCCAGCTTCGGCGACAGCTCAAGCAGCGATTATTCTGCAGAGTTCACAGAATGATATGCATGGCGGCCAGTCGTTCGCCTTTTTTGACCGGGATATGGCTCCGTACATGGAAAATGTCGATGAGAATGAAGCTTTTCAGGCTATGGAAGCTCTGATTTATAATCTTAACAGTATGCACAGCCGGGCTGGAGCTCAAGTTCCTTTTTCCAGCTTAAATCTAGGAACTGATATTACACCAGCCGGGCGAATGGTGACAAGGAATATTCTGCTTGCTTATGAAAAGGGCTTGGGTCGTGGTGAAAACCCGATTTTTCCTAATATAATTTTTAGGATCAAAGCAGGTATAAACTTAAATTCAGGCGATCCGAACTACGATTTGTTAAAACTGGCTATTAGGGTAGCGGCTAAACGGCTTAATCCGACATTTAGCTTTATGGATGCTTCTTTTAATAAAGCGTACGGCGATCAAGTGGGTTATATGGGGTGCCGTACAAGGACCATGGCTAACCGGCGGGGACCGGAGGTGACCGATGGGCGGGGAAACCTGAGTTTTACAACAATTAATTTGCCGCGACTAGCGATCAAAGCTGAACGTAACTTGATGAAGTTTTACCAAAAGCTGGCTGAGCTTATTGAACTTACTGTGGAGCAGCTTTATCATCGTTACCAGGTGCAGGCGCAGCTTAAGGTAAAAGATATGCCGTTTTTAATGGGGCAAGGGTTGTATCTTGATTCGGACAAGTTGTCACCTAAGGATGTTATCGAAGATGTAATTAAGCACGGGACACTTTCTGTTGGCTTTATTGGGCTGGCAGAAACGCTGGTGGCATTGACAGGGGAGCATCATGGCGAGAGCGAAGAAGCGCAGGTTTTAGGTGAAGAGATTGTTGCGTTTATGCGCAATCAGGTTGATAAGGCCGCTGAGCGCTATGATCTTAATTATACGTTATTGGCTACCCCGGCTGAAGGATTGTCCGGGCGATTTGTGGCAATGGACCGCCGTGAATACGGAATGATTCCAGGGGTAACCGATAAAGAGTATTATACAAACTCATTTCATGTGCCGGTTAACTATCCAATTTCTTTTTTTGATAAGATTCGCATAGAGGGAGTATATCATAAGTACGCTAATGCAGGACATATCAGCTATGTGGAATTTAATTCGCCGCCGATAAATAACCTCGGTGCGGTAGAAGATATTATCCGATATATGAATCAGTGCGACATAGGTTATGCTGGCATTAATTTTCCTATTGATTTTTGTGACGGGTGTGGCCAAATCGGGGTAATTGATACCGAGCATTGTCCATCATGTGGAACTACGTCTATTCGTCGGGTGCGTCGTATTACTGGTTATTTAAGTACTATGGATCGATTTAATGACGCGAAGTGTCACGAACTGAAAGAACGGACTGCTCATGTTTGATAGTGGTTGGTGGGTAAAGAAGGGATATTTATGGAAGTGAGAATTGCTGGTACAATCCAAGAGAGTGTTGTCGACGGACCGGGTATAAGATTCGTTATTTTTACTCAGGGGTGCCCTCATCGTTGTAAAGGCTGTCATAACCCCAAGACACATGATCTGGATAAAGGGACTTTTGTTACTACTGAGGATTTATTAACCGAGATTGCTAAAGTTAAGCTTATTCGCGGTGTTACTTTTTCCGGAGGGGAGCCGTTTATTCAGGCTGAGCCGTTAGCATTAGTTGCTGAGCGCGTTAAAGGACTTGGACTTAATATTGTTACTTATTCCGGGTACACTTTTGAACAATTGTTGGCTATGGCTGACAGAAATCCGGGAGTGCACCAGTTACTTGTCAAGACCGATATACTGGTTGATGGCTTGTACAAGGAAGAAGAAAGGGACATTGGTTTAGCCTTTCGTGGGTCGCGTAATCAACGGCTTATTGATGTAGTGCAATCTTTTACGCTGGGGCAGTGTGTTGAGGCGGATATTAGTTTTCAGGTTTAAAATTTTGTCATCGGGTCTGATCTTTCCGCATATACTCTAGAGTATCCTTAAATGGCGGAGGGGAAATAATGACGCCGATAGAATTTGTGTTATTGTTGTTAGTGGTGCTTTTAACGGTAGAAGTATTAGTATTGAAGCGCAATTATACGGAAAAGTTATCGGATCAAGCTATGATACTAAACTCTTTGCTGGACTTCGTCGGAGCCAAGTCTGATGAAGATAAGCAGTTAGGTAAGTATAAGGAAAAAATATTTGACAGCTCACAGTAATTGTGAGTTGTCTTTTTTTGGGGAGTACGTTATGACAGTGGCAATAAAGGGAATAAATAAACCGATGTATAACTATAAAATTAAACAATGTTAATGTAGAGATCAAGCGAGTTTTTATCGCGATGTATGGGGATGTGAAGCACAGTATGTCTTGGCAGCTTAGAGAGAAATTGCAAAAAACGCTGATTGCCGAATTGGGAGCACAGGTGTATGCTCCAGGATCCCGCAAGGGATTTGTTTTAGCTTATCCCAATACTTATAATGTCGGGATGTCAAACTTAGGGTTTCAGATTATTTATCAAGAGATCAATCGGCGTGGCGATACCGCTTGTGAACGGCTTTTTTTGCCGGATAAAAAAGATACTGACGAGTACAGACGGACGAATACGCCACTATTGACGTTGGAAACACAGCGACCGGTACATGAGTTTGAGATTTTGGCTTTTGCCGTGTCTTTTGAGATGGATTATTTCAATTTATTAAATATGCTAGCATTGGGCAAAATACCGCTTGTTGCAGCTCGGCGCGATGAGAATCATCCGCTGGTAATTATTGGAGGACCGTGTGCCACCTTTAATCCTGAGCCACTCGCTGATTTTATTGATGTTGCTATTGTTGGTGAAGGTGAAGAAGTAATTAACGAATTTCTGGATGTGTACTACCATGGTCGAAAGGCTGGCCTATCCCGGTCAGAGATACTGCTGAACCTTGCAGGTATAGATGGCGTTTATGTGCCGCGGTTTTACCATCCAGAATATGGTATTAATGGACTGCTTAGCGGATATAAGCAGCTGACCAATGTTCCTGCGAGGATTAGTCGCCGGTGGATAAAAAGGTTGGACGACTATCCTGCTCAAACGGTAATTATTACGGATGAAACTGAATTTAGGGACATGTTTTTAATTGAGATTTCGCGCGGTTGTGGGCGGCATTGCCGATTTTGTATGGCTGGATATTGTTTTCGTCGACCAAGGGTAAGGTCTTATGACCGGGTTGTGGCGGCGGTCGACTTTGCAGCGAAATATCGCAGTAAGGTTGGGTTGGTGGGGGCCGCGATTTCTGATTATCCTGATATCGATAGACTGTGTGAGTATATTCTTAGTCAAGGAATGAAATTATCGGTAGCGTCGCTAAGGGCCGATTCACTTACTCCAACTTTGGCAAATGCTTTGGCAGTCAGCGGCCATAAAACGCTAACTCTGGCGCCGGAGGCTGGCAGTGAACGGCTGCGGCGGGTTATTAATAAGGGGATAACTGATGAAGATTTGGCTAAGGCGGTCGGTCTGGCGATTCGGGCGGGAATACCTAATATTCGCCTGTATATAATGGTTGGACTGCCTTATGAAACTGATGAGGATATAGCTTCAATTATTGCAATGACAGTTACGCTTAAACGAGAGATGGAGCGACTTGGCAGTAAGGGGAGATTAACATTAAGCGTAAACCCATTCGTTCCCAAGCCCTTTACTCCGTTCCAATGGGTACCAATGGTTGACCTTTCAGTGGTTGAGAAAAGGCTAAAAACAATACAGTTGGCGTTCAAGGCTGATAAAGGAATTGAGGTACTGGTGGAATCGCCCCGGGAGGCTTATATTCAGGGTGTCTTGGCTCGGGGGGATAGGCGGCTGGGAGAAGTGCTTCTTGCTGCACAGAAACGTGGTGGTATAAAGGCATGGCGGCAGGCTTTGAAAGAAACGGGTATTAATCAGGAGGACTATTTGTATCGCTGTCGCACCTTTGACGAAATCTTCCCTTGGCAGGTGCTTGATATTGGTTTAGCAGATGCTTATTTGAAGGAAGAATGTAATAAAGCGGCAGCAAAAAAGTCTACTGCGGTTTGCTTGCCAGGGTGCACACGATGTGGTGTTTGCCAGTGACTTTAGAGGAGGTAGAAAAGTGAAAAATTTTAGTGTAAAACGGCATAGTAATGGGGTATGGTTTGGTACGTTTGCGCATTTTGATCAGCTAAATATAAAACATGGCCTGTCGACAAGACTGGGTGGACTTAGTAAAATGCCTTACGACACACTTAATCTTGGGCTCTCGACCGGTGATGATGTTGAAATAGTAAAAGTTAACCGACGTCTGTTTTGCGAAGCAGTTGGGGTTGATGCTGACAAACTGGTGACTGCAGGGCAGGTACATGGTGATAGTATTTATGTAGTTGAAGAAAAAGATGTTGCTGAGGGAGCGACTCTGATTAAGGAGACTGACGCGCTTATTACTGGTGCTAAAGGGGTACCGTTAATGCTTTCTTTCGCCGATTGTGTGCCAGTTTTGATTTATGATCCGACGCACAATGTGGTGGCAGTTAGCCATGCCGGCTGGCGGGGAACAGTGGCCAAAATTGCCCAGAAGACTATTTTTACGATGCAAGATAAGTTTGGAACGAAGCCGACTGATTGCGTGGTAGCAATTGCGCCGTCTATTGGGGCATGCTGCTATGAAGTAGATAAAACAGTAATTAGCGTTTTAAAAGAATCGTTTAGCTGGTGGCAAGATATTATTATTCCCAGGGGGGAACGTTGGTTGCTTGATCTTTGGGAAGCTAACCGGCGTCAACTGGTAGATATTGGTGTGGATAATAGTAATATAACGACTAGTGGTGTTTGCACTAACTGCAATACTGAACTGTTCTTTTCCTACCGTGCAGGAAAAGGCCATACTGGTAGGATTGGTGCTATTATCGCGCTATAACAAGAACTGAAAGTAGAAGATAATAGCACTAAAAAATGTCAATATGAAAAGAGGCTGTCTCTTCTAGAGACGGCCTCTTAAAATTTTTACGTACATAATTAGAATTGATTGCTACAACCGTGATAGTGATATCAAACTTTTTCTCGTTCGCGAAATAATAGTGAAATTGCCCATACGCCTGATAGTCCAACAAGTGTGTATATGGCCCGGCTGATAAGTGAAGCTTGTCCACCAAAGACGTTGGCGACAAGATCGAATTGAAATAATCCTACCAGTAACCAATTAAGTGCGCCGATAATGACTAAAATTAATGCTGCTCTATCCAAGCAATAACCTCCTTTCAACCTGTCTTAGAAATCGGGTCGTAAGGTACTTAAACTAAGTTTGCTCCAAGAATCGTCAGGTACAATAACCTCTGACAAAGCTTAAGCTTACTTATATTATGTGACAGTTGCCGTATATTATGCCAATTAGTACAAGTTTTCGAAATCTGTAAATGATGTTATAATTATGTTAACTTGTTTGACTCAGGGAGGGTAAAAATGACTTGGAATCATAATAACTGGACTGTGTATGCAGCTACTCTATTTATTACTATAGCAGTATTGGTAGCAGGGCAATTGGTATGGAATAATTATGGGATTGCCAAGCCTCTGAATAAAAGTATGCAGGATATACCTGGAGTTGAAGGAGCTACTTGGAATGAGGCTGGAAAAAACTCTGACGGTATAACAATAACTGTTACTCTTGGTCAGGTGGCGGATTTGCAAAAAACTTATAATCAGATAATGTCAACCAGCAAGAAAATATTGGGTCGTAGGTCCTTTAGCGTTATTTTAGATGATCACCGGACTCCGGAATTAGAAAGCTTATATTATGATATTCATTATTATGTTCAGGAAGCAATTACTACAGGGAATTTTGCGGCAATGGCCGATAGCATAAAGGCTCATGCTAGAACCGCACAGGTTGAAGCAAGGGTGTATGTGGACGCAAAATATGTTTATGTGGAACTTACTAAGGGACAAACTGCGCTGTACTCAGTGATTCCTCGTCAAAGCTCTAGCCAGGAGGTTAAGTGATGCGATTATTAGCGAGTGGTGGCGGAGTTCTAACCGGGATAATAATATATCTGATTTGGCAAGGGGTAAATCTTTGGCCGGTTTTGTTTATTGCCGGGCTAGCTGGTATGCTTATATATTTTGGTAATGGACGCGTTGGCAGCAAGTCGTTCGCAGCCTTTCAAAATCCCAAAAATCAAGAAACTGTTGCTTTCGATGATATCGGTGGGCAGGATGTCGCCAAAAATGAGCTTGTGGAGGCGTTGAATTTTATTGCGAATGCCGAAGCCATTCGTGAACTTGGTATTAGACCTTTGAAGGGACTACTGCTTAATGGTCCGCCAGGGACAGGAAAAACGCTTTTGGCAAAGGCTGCTGCTCAATTTACTAATTCCGCATTTGTTGCTGCAAGCGGCTCGGAGTTTGTTGAAATGTATGTAGGTGTTGGAGCAAAAAGAGTTAGGGAGATATTTAAACAGGCGCGCTCGCTTGCAAAAAAACAGGGAAAAGTAAGCGCGGTGGTGTTTATTGATGAGATTGAGGTGCTTGGCGGAAAACGAGGTAGTAATTCCGGACATCTAGAATATGATCAGACTCTGAATGAATTGTTGGTACAGATGGATGGGATTGCTGATGGTGATAATATCAAGATGTTGGTGATTGGTGCTACCAACAGGGCAGATATGCTTGATCCAGCCTTACTCCGTCCCGGACGGTTTGATCGTCAGGTGCGGGTTGATTTGCCGGATAAAGGTGGACGTCTGCATATTCTTAAACTTCATACTAGAAATAAGCCTTTGGCGCCAGAAGTATCGCTTGAAGAGATTGCAGCAGCTACTTTTGGTTTTTCCGGCGCACACTTAGAAAGCTTGGTAAATGAAGCGGCGATTATGGCGTTAAGAGAAGGAAAAAACAAAGTTAAAGCCGAGCACCTTACCTGTGCTATTGATAAAGTTATTATGGGAGAGAAACTTGATCGCTTACCGGGAAAGGAAGAAAAGCACCGCATCGCCGTTCATGAAGCAGGCCATGCGATTATTAGCGAAATCTTTCAGCCTGGGTCGGTTGCTAGTGTTAATGTTTCGCCTCGAGGGAAGGCCTTGGGCTATGTTCGTCAGACTCCGCTGGATGATATGTACTTATACACTTGTGATTTTCTTAAAGCTAGAATTGCGGTAGCTCTTGCTGGGGCCATTGCGGAGGAGCTTATATTAGGAAACCGCAGTACTGGAGCGGCAAGTGATTTCGAACAGGCAGCTGATTTAGCGCGTAAAATTGTTCATGGCGGGATGTCTGGAATCGGTATTGTGTCACCAGCTGATTTGCCGCAAGAGTCCTTGCACTCAGCAATTGTGACGATTTTTAAAGAGTTAGAAAACAAGGTTCAGGCTATTTTGAGCAACCACCGGCCAGTGCTTGTCCATACAGTGGATATACTGCTAGAGAAAGAATCTATTGATGGAGAAGAGTTCCGTTCGTTTATAAATAGCGATAAGTCAGCCATCTCAGCTTAAAACTGAATTTTAGATTTCTAACAAAAAACCACCGCTAACGGTGGTTTTTTGTTAGAAGATGAGTTTTTGACAATATGAATTGCATTATGGAAGGAGCGGCGATTAAAAATCGATTAGTAAGATAAAATAGTACTACGATTTTACCTTGACGTGACCACGGCGGTTAAGGGAGATGGCCGCAGCAAGGACTGCAAAAGCTGCACCTGTCAATAGGGCGGTGTGATAGGCAGATAAAAAGGCAGTAGTATTTTGGGAAAGATCTGGTTGAGCTATACTAGCCAGAAGATAATGACGTCGGTTTTCGAATATTGACACCGCTATAGCGGTGCCAATAACCATTCCAATATTGCGTGTCAGAGCATTGAGGCTACCGGCAATGCCTGCTTTACTTTGTTCTACCGAACTTATGATACTGTTGTTATTTGGTGCCTGGAAAAGGCCATTACCAATACCTAGTACTGCTTGTATTACTGCTACTTGCCAGAGGGCTGTCTCTGGTCCTAGGTTGGCTAAAAAGACTAGTCCTGCTGCTGTGATAGTCAAACCGCAGGTTGTTAATATTACCGGGCTGATTTTTTCCGACAGGTAACCGCTGAGTGGGGCAGTAATACCCATTACTAAGGGAAAGGGAGTAATTAGTAATCCGATATGGGTTGGATTTAATTGTAGGATTGTGCTGAGATAAAAGGGTAGCAGAATTAAGTTACTGGACATTGTCATGAATGAAAGTAGCCCAGATAAATTTCCGGCCAAAAAGGGCCAGTTGTGAAATAAAGTCAAATCAATCATGGGGTGGTTGATTTGTTTTTCTACCCGTATGAAGAAAAGTAGGGAAATAAAAGCCAACAATATGCCGCTAGTAACCCGATGTGAGGTCCAACCCCAATCTCCTCCGTGGCTTAACACGAGGAGAAGACTACATATGCCTAGGGAGAATAGGCTAGCACCAACAACATCGAAGGATTCGTCATGCCGTTTCTTGCCAACAGGCAGAATGAAACGTCCAAGGATAAATCCGGCAATGCCAATGGGGATATTGACATAGAAAATGGCCTCCCAGCCGAAAGCGCCGATAAGTATTCCGCCGAGGCTAGGGCCAGTCATGGTTCCCAGAGCGACTACTGAGCCGACAATACCAAGTGCGCGACCGCGTAAAGCAGGCGAAAATGTTTTGGCAACTATGGCCGGCGCGTTGGCCATCAGCATTGATGCACCAATTGCCTGGAAAACTCGGGAGGCGATAAGGAGAAGAATGCTACTAGAAAATCCACATGCTGCGGAACTGGCGGTAAAAACAATAAATCCAGAGGTATAGACTAGGCGCTGTCCGTAAATGTCACCAGCCCGTCCGAATATCGGCAATAGGCTAGAGATAACTAATAGGTATGCTGATACTACCCATTGAGCTAGTGTGAGGTCAACTTGAAACCAGTTAGTGATTGATGGTAACGCAACGTTAACAATGCTGGAGTCTAAGGTGGACATAAATGTGCCTATAGCGGTAACTCCAAGTACTAACCATTGGTTGTGGTGGGAATTTTTTTGCATATTATATCTATAACCTCCTAGAGTGCGATATTGTATAGTGAATATGTTTTTTCAATTATCGGTTAGTAATATAATTTAATTAGGTTTGAGTAAGAAGTTTACTTATAGGAATAATGTTACCAAACATAGTTAAAATTAAGCAATATTATCTTATGGGCTCCACAGTAATAAAAGTAAGTTTACTGATGATTGTCAGACTAGGACTATAGTCTTATTTTTGCGGTATAAAATCCCATTGTTAATGCCTTTGCCTAAGTAATTTGTATGAGAATCCACAAGGCTTTAGTGTTAAAAAGTATTGATAAACATAAACATAAAAAAGTATAATAAAACCAGAGTGTAAGAGGAAAAAATTATTAATAGGCGAATACTATATTATGTCATTGGAGGAATTATCCGTGGCAATTGCCAAAAATCTAGATAACATTAACGAGAGTGTGCACACTGCCCTGACTCGGCGGCATAAGGACGTAATCGGGACAGGTTGTGCTGTGAAATTGGTTGCTGTTACAAAAAACCAGGATGCTGCGCTTGTTCGAGAAGCAATTGACGCTGGAGCATGGTCAATTGGCGAAAACAGGGTGCAGGAAGCCTTAATAAAAGCTAAAATCTTGGAACGTAAGCCAGAATGGCATTTGATTGGTCATCTGCAGACAAACAAGGTCCAGCAAGCTGTGCCGCAGTTTGATCTAATCCATTCTGTGGATAGTGAACGACTGGTTTTGGAAATTGATCGGGTCGCAGGTAAAATTGGCAAACGTCAGGATGTTTTAATCCAGGTAAATGCAGCTGGGGAAGACACCAAGTTTGGAGTGGCTCCGGGAGACTTAAAAGAACTTGTACGCATTACTTCAGTTCTGGAAAATGTTCGGCTATGTGGACTAATGACGATAGCGCCGTATTACGATGATGCAGAGGCTGCTCGGCCGGTGTTTAAGGAAATGTATCAGTTATTTATGGAATTGAAGGCTGTAAGCCTCCCCAATACTAGTATCGAGTGGCTTTCGATGGGTATGACTAATGATTTTATCGTCGCTGTGGAAGAGGGATCTAATCTGATAAGGGTTGGCACCGGTATTTTTGGGTCGCGCGATTAAAAAAAGGAGGTACCATAGGACATGAAGTTTATTGAGAAGGTTTGGGGTGGTTTGGGACTTTTTGAAGCTGAGGATGCTGTAGGGGAAGAAAGCACACTCAGGCAGGATGAATATGAGCCAAAAACTAAAAAAGGCAATCTGGTTAATTTGAATGCGTTGCCAAAACAAATGAGAGTGATGGTGGTTGATCCTAGTACTTTTGATGATGCGCAGCATGTGGCTGAACACCTGAAAAGCCGTAAGCCTGTGGTGGTAAATTTGGAAAATGCCGATAATGAAATAGCAAAACGAATTGTTGACTTTGTTAGTGGGACAACTTATGCTCTGAACGGCAGTATTCAAAAAATTGGGAACAATATATTTCTGTGCGCGCCGAATAATGTTGATGTCGCTTATAGCTCTCGAGAGGAAAGTGATAAGTCGTTTTTACCTTGGAATAGCAAGCGGTAGAGGTTTAGGTCGCCGGATGCAGGAGGAATATTATGTTGAATAATAAAATAATCGGGATTATCGGCGGCGGAGCAATGGCCGAGGCTTTAATTCGAGGTATGCTTACTGCTAAGTTAGTGGCAGCGGAGCGAATCGTTGTTAGTGATGTTTCAGAGGAGCGTTTGAGTTTTTTAGCTAATACTTTTGGTGTAAGAACATCGCTTGATAGTAAAGCTGTGTCTAACCAAGCCGATGTCTTGTTTTTGGCAGTCAAGCCTCAGGTTATTAGTGGCGTTTTGGACGAAATTGCCTCGTCAACTAAAAAAACAACTGTAGTTGTATCAATTGCTGCTGGAATTACTATCGCAGTTTTAGAGGCTAAATTGCCGGGCGTGCCTGTTATACGGGTAATGCCTAATACTCCTGTAGCGGTAGGAGCGGGAATGTCGGCCGTTGCTTTAGGCAGTTATGCTACAACTGCGATGGGGGATTTGGCGGCTACCGTTTTTGCTTCTGTTGGCCGGGTGGTAATAGTAAATGAGAGTGCCATGGATGCTGTTACTGGTTTATCTGGTAGTGGTCCATCGTTTGCATATGTACTTATTGATGCATTGTCTGATGCTGGTGTGAGAGTTGGTTTGCCTCGCCAGATGGCATTGACGTTAGCTGCTCAGACTCTTTTGGGAGCGGCTAAAATGGTGCTGGAAACCGGTGAACATCCAGCAAAACTGCGGGATATGGTTACATCACCGGGAGGAACATCTATTGCGGGGGTTCATGTACTGGAACAAAGGAGTGTGCGCGCTGCCCTAATTGATGCTGTGGTAGCGGCAGCAGAACGTTCTCGGGAGATGGGGACGAAATGAGTGAACGGGATAAAATTTTGCGTTATTACCGAGATGGGGGCGACTTCGAACTGGCAGCTCGGCTTACTGATTTAGCTGAGGGGGCGCTTAGATCCCGTAAGTATAGGGTCAGTGAATTTATTGATCCACATGGCTATAGTATTGCCGAGACAATAGTAGCTCATTATGAACGTATCAAACTTGAGACTGACGGAGGATTCTGTGGAGCGGAGAGAGTAAAGGCTGCATTTGTTGAGGATGATTTTCCTGGTAGTATTGATTTCGGAATAGCTGCGTTGTCTCTTAATGTAGATGTCCGTTATTTTCAGATTTCCCACAGGGACGTACTGGGTGCTGTTCTTGGTTTGGGTTTGAAACGGGAAGTAATTGGCGATATTATTATGGGTACTAATGGCTGTCAAATCGTATGTGAAACAGCTATGGCTGATTTTATCAGTCGTAATTTGTTAAAAATAGGCGTGGCGCCAGTGGAAATAGAGCCGCTGGCGCTTACTGATATTGCGCCCCGGGAGGAACGAGTCAAGGAGATTAGAAATACGGTAGCATCTCTCAGACTGGATGTAGTGGCTGCGGCTGGGTTCGGAACTTCACGGACGAAGATGTCTGGAGAAATTGCTGCAGATAAAGTTAAAGTTAACTGGCAGGATGCCAAAAGTGCAGCTCAGTTTGTTAAAGCAGGAGACATAATTTCTATGCGTGGTCGTGGACGAGTCGAAGTTTCTGAGGTGCTAGGACAAACAAAAAAAGGCCGTATTAGCGTATTGTTGAAACGGTTTATATAAGGAGAGGAGGGGTGAGATGTTAACACCGATGGATATTCACAATAAAGATTTCAAGAGGAGCTTTCGTGGTTTTAACGAGGAAGATGTAGACATTTTCTTGGAACAGGTTGTCAGAGACTACGAGAAGCTATACCGAGATAATCTTGAACTGAAAGAAACACTTGATCGCTTGAATGGTAAATTAGAGCATTATCAACATATGGAAAGTACGCTTCACAATACATTAGTAATTGCCCAGGAAACGGCAGAGGATGTAAAACTAAACGCCAAGAAGGAAACGGAACTGATTCTAAAAGAAGCACAAGTTCGGGCCCAGAAGCTGTTGGAAGAAGCGACATCAAAGGTTCGACGTGCTAATGCTGAATATGATGAACTCAAAAAGCAGTCTCAGGTATATCGGGCCAGGATACGGACTTTGATTCAGGCTCAACTGGAATTATTACAGACTGAAGAAGAGGATGATAATTAATTTTGAGGCTGGAAGCTCTTGATTGTCGAGAATTTCAGGGCGGCATTACTGTTAAGGTTAAAGTGCAGCCACGTGCCAGTCGAAATGCTATATTAGGAATGATTGGCGACAGTTTAAAGCTTGCGCTGACTTCTCCGCCGGTGGAGGGCGCAGCCAATTCGGCTTGTATAGCGTTCTTTGCTGCACTTTTTTCTGTGGGTAAAAGCCATGTGACGATTGTTAGCGGACAGAAAAGTCGTGAAAAGATTATAAAAATAACCGGTTTAGATAGAGACGGTTTCTTTGCTGTTTTAGATAAGGCTGTTTTAGATAAAATTTGACTAATTGCAAGAAGTTTTATATAATATGTTTCATATTCAACTGAATATATGTAAAAAGTGATGATGGAGATAGTAACCGGTCAAAAGTTTTCAGCGAGCTAGGGGTGGTGGAAGCCTAGTAAGTTTTATTCGGCGAATATCCCTCCTGAACTGCGAACTGAAGAATAATAAGTAGGATTCGCCGTATTACTGACGTTACAAGGTATTAAGTGGCGTATATGAGCAATTAGGGTGGTACCACGGGAATATAACCTCGTCCCTTAGGGATAGAGGTTTTTTATTATTTTTGGAGGTGGGTATTTTTGGATTACGCAAAAACATTAAATTTGCCTCAAACTGATTTTCCAATGCGGGCTAATTTGCCGGAGCGGGAACCGGAACTTTTAAAGTATTGGGAAGATAAGCGAATTTATCAGGAAAAATTGAAAGCTGCTGCGAATAAGCCAAAGTTTATCCTGCATGATGGGCCGCCTTATGCTAACGGTAATATTCATATTGGTCATGCGCTAAATAAGATATTGAAGGATATTATTATAAAATATAAATCACTTCAGGGATTTTGTACTCCATATATTCCAGGATGGGATACCCATGGACTTCCGATCGAGCATGCGGCAATCAAAATTTTAGGCCTTAACCGCCATGAGCTTGATCCATTGGCCTTGAGGATGGAATGTAAAAATTATGCTTTGAAATATGTTGATATACAACGGGAAGATTTTAAACGACTGGGTGTTGGGGCTGATTGGGATAATTCGTATGTTACGCTAAAGCCGGAGTATGAAGCAAAACAGATTGAGGTTTTTGGTGAAATGGCCCAAAAAGGCCATATTTATAAAGGGTTGAAGTCGGTTTACTGGTGCACTTCTTGCGAAACGGCTCTTGCGGAAGCGGAAATTGAGTATGCAGAAAAAAAATCACATTCAATTTATGTTAAGTTTCCGCTAGTGGATGATAAAGGGCAGCTTCCAACAGGTATAGATGCCGTAAATGTATACGCTATTATCTGGACAACAACTCCATGGACGATGCCGGCAAATGTGGCGATTGCTATAAATCCTGAACTTGAGTACTCTTGGGTCGAAGTTAACGGTGAAGTGTATTTATTGGCCTCTGAACTGGTGGCAACAGTGATGAAGGTCAATAATCTTGTTGATTACTCTGTTTTGGGGAGTGCAAAAGGTTCGGCGTTGGAAGGGATGGTTTTTGCTCATCCATTTATGGATCGACAGTCACCGATTATATTGGGTGACCATGTAACCTTGGAACAAGGTACTGGCTGCGTTCATACCGCACCCGGACATGGGCAGGAAGACTTTGAAGTTGGAACTAAATACGGTTTACCAGTAATAAATCCAGTGGACCACAGCGGCCATTTTACCGCTGAAGGAGGTATTTTTCAGGGGCTGAAAGTTGATGACGCCAATGTGCCAGTGATTAAGGAGCTAGCTTCGCGCGGGCGCTTGTTTGCTAAGGGAACTGTAAAACATCAATATGCCCATTGTTGGCGCTGCAAGAATCCAATTATTTATCGAGCTACCGAGCAATGGTTTGCTTCGGTGGATGGATTTCGCGATAGCGCTTTGGAAGCTATCAAAGGTATCCAGTGGATTCCAGCCTGGGGTGAAGAGCGGATTCACAATATGGTGGCTGATCGCCATGATTGGTGTATTTCTCGCCAGCGTGTTTGGGGTTTGCCTATTCCAATTTTTTATTGCGAAAAGTGCAATGAACATATTATTAACGATGCCACTATTAAGGCAGTAGCGGATTTGTTCCGGCGCGAAGGGTCTGATGCTTGGTGGGCACATAGCGCTACTGAAATACTGCCAGAAGGGTTTAAGTGTCCAGAGTGTGGTCACGCTGGGTTCCGTAAGGAAACCGATATTATGGATGTATGGTTTGACAGCGGTTCAAGTCATGCTGCAGTACTAGAAGAGCGACAGGAATTAGCTTGGCCGGCTGACCTCTATTTGGAAGGCAGCGATCAACATCGGGGATGGTTTCAATCGTCATTGTTAACATCAATTGCTACTCGGAGTAGGGCTCCGTATAAAGCAGTGCTTACCCATGGGTTTGTTGTCGACGGTGAAGGTCGGAAAATGTCTAAATCAATCGGCAACACGATCTCGCCTCAGGATGTTATTAAACAGTATGGTGCAGATATTTTGCGGCTTTGGGTTGCTTCTGCCGATTATAAGGCTGATATTCGTATATCTAAAGACATTCTGAAACAATTATCTGAGGTTTATCGTAAAATTCGCAATACTTTTCGCTATATTCTCGGCAATATTGCTGACTTTGACCCCGAAACCGATAAAGTAGGTTATGATAAGTTGTTGGAAATAGACCGTTGGGCGCTTTTGCGTCTGGAACAGGTCCGCCAGCGAGTAACCAGGGCTTATGAAGAATATGAGTTTCATCATCTTTACCACACGGTGCATAACTTCTGCGCCATTGACTTAAGTTCAATATATCTGGATATCTTGAAAGATCGTCTGTACACCTCGGTGCCAAGTTCGGTTGAAAGACGAGCTGCCCAGACTGTGATGTATGAGATTCTTACTACCACGGTGGCAATAATTGCACCGGTGCTGACTTTTACAGCGGAGGAAGTTTGGCAGCATATGCCGAAAGTTAAGGGAATGCCGGAAAGTGTTGAGATGACGGCATGGCCGATTGCTCATCAGGAATATCTTGATGAGGCACTTGAAAATAAGTGGGGAAAAATACTGGCAATGCGCGGCGAAATTACAAAGGCGCTGGAGAATGCGCGCCGGGAAAAGGTTATTGGCCATTCGCTCGATGCTACGGTTAGCATTTTTGCCGATGGGGAAGATTATGATCGGCTGGCAGCTGTCCGGGATGATTTGGCGACTATTTTGATTGTTTCTGGGGTAGAACTTCAGCAGGGAATGAAACAGGCTCCGGCTGACGCCTATCGTGCTGATGGAGTGCAAGTAGCATTGGTTGTCACTCCTGCTAGGGGAACAAAGTGTGAACGTTGCTGGATATACAGTGATACCGTTGGTCAGGACGCTGAACATTCTGCACTCTGTGAACGTTGTGCGACGGTGGTTAAACAATTATAAAATAAAAACCGGGGTGTATACCCCGGTTTTTATTTTATAATTGTTATAATCGCTCAGCTAAAGCGGTTTTTTTTAACCTACGAACGTAATAGATACCTAGAACTGCAAGAACTAGGACTATCATGGTGATCATCAGCATTTCATCTGAATATTGATTAAGAAGACGCTCAGCGGTGGGGCCATAATAGTAGATGAGAAGGCCTTCCAGTAAAAAACGTTTACCTCGGCCAATAATGGATATGATTAGAAAAACAGGAAAGCTAATTTTGAGAGCTCCAGCGGTAATGCTGACAAATTTATAAGGAATTGGGGAAAGAGCAGCTAAAAATATTGCCCATTTAGCATTGTTTTGGGCGTAGAAGTGAACTTTTTCGGCATACTTGTCAGGGATAATTCTGCGGGCGGCCGGACCACCTAGTTTGAAGCCGATGCCATAGCCGATAATACCACCCAGCGCAGAAGCAATTGTAGCAATTACTCCGTAGATCACGGCGCTTTCAGGATGAGCTAGGGCCAGCGGAATTAGAATAAGATCAGGAAAAATTGGTGAACAAAATGATTCTGTAAAGGCTGCGATGAGTAACCCCATCCAACCCCAATTAAGCAATAACGCAGTTAGTTGTTCCAAGGCTACCTCCAGCAAAGTATTTTAGCTATTATTTATTCTGGCAGCAATCTAACCATAGTGGCCAGGTACCAGTAATAAGCTAAGTTGCTTTTTATGAAATAAGACCTTAGTATGGCATAACCTTACTGAGGTCTCATTTTATTATAAAATATATTATAGCGCGTAAGGAATATCTGGTCAAGTGAGATGGTGTCGAGAAGCTGTGCCTTGGTTTAAATCTATATGTTGTGGTGAAGAGTTTCGTACAGGTGGATAAGTTCAGTATCGGTTAGTGAACGTTTGTATCTGACGGAAAAGGCACGTACACTTGCTAAGAGACGAACCGCTGCGGCTTTGTCTAGTTCAAAGCCAAGTTGGGCCATTCTTTGGCGCAGTACGGTCGATCCAGAATGTTTACCGATGACAAAATGGCGTTCAAGTCCGGTTTCAATAGGATTAAATGCCTCATATGTGGAGGGGTCTTTCATGATGGCGTCGGTATGAATGCCTGACTCATGGGAAAATACACCTGCTCCAATTATTGGCTTAGAAACAGGGATAATACGGTTGGCGGCGCTGGCGACATAGTTGCAGGTAGCTTGAAGTTTTGTGGTATTAAAGGTGGTAGGTATATGAAGTATATGTTTTAACGCCATAATTACTTCTTCTAGTGCCGCATTGCCAGCCCGTTCTCCTAAACCCAAGACGGTGGTAGAAATAAAGCTGGCTCCAGCCTGGAAAGCGGCGATTGCGTTAGCTGTCGCCAGCCCAAAGTCATTATGGGTGTGAACTTCGATGTCAATAGGAACTTCTTTTCTAAGACGGTTTATGCGATCAAAAATGGTAAGAGGATCCATAATTCCAACGGTGTCGCAGTAGCGTAAGCGGTCAGCGCCAGCTTGTTTTGCTACGTGGGTATATTGAATGACAAATTCTTCGTCACTGCGAGTTGTATCTTCGGCTCCTACTGAGACGTAAACGCCATGTTGCTTAGCATAGTCAACCGCCTGAGCCATATTATTCAGTACGACTTGTCGCGAAGAGCGAAGTTTTTGTCTGATGAGAATGTCTGAAGTGGGAGCGGAAATTTCTAGTGCAGTTACGCCGCAGGCTAATGAGGCTTTAATGTCATCAATCTTGGCTCGGTTCCAAGCCATTATACTGGCTTTAAGGCCAAGGTTTGCAATTGCTCTAACGGAATCGGCTTCATCGCCGCCCATGATTGGAATTCCGGCTTCGATTTGATTAACGCCGATTTCATCAAGAAGTTTAGCAATAGTAAGTTTTTCTTGGAGTGTAAAAACAACTCCAGGTGTTTGTTCACCGTCGCGAAGGGTAGTATCGACGATGTATACTGGCGTTTCTAAATTAACTGGCTCAAGATTAGGGCTCATATTGCTACTCCTGATAGTTTAGTATATTGGCTATACCATAGCTGATATATTTTTGATTGTCAAATACTATTATCAAATATGTCAGTTTTGATGTAATGTTATTATGATAACTGTTAGGGATCTGGTTAGAAAAGGTACGTGCTTCTTAGGGGAATTATATGCTAATAAATAAGGAGCGGTGCTGAAGCTAAAGCTTCAACACTGCCCCTTGAACTTTGGTAAGTTTTATAGTTTGGCTATTATCGCATCAGCCATTTGACTGGTGCCAACAGCACTAGGATCATTGCGATCGGATTTCATATCATAAGTAACCTTTTGGCCTTCGGTAATAACGGCCGCAATAGCATTTTCCAGGCGCTCTGCAGCTGCGGTTTCACCGATATGGCGCAGCATAAGCATCCCTGAGAGAATGAGTGCGGTGGGATTAACTTTGTTCATTCCTTTATATTTGGGACTAGAGCCGTGAGTAGCCTCAAATACAGCCACATCGTTACCTATGTTAGCACCGGGTGCAACTCCAAGACCACCAACTAGTCCGGCGCAGAGGTCGGAAAGAATGTCGCCGTAGAGGTTTGGCAGGACTAAGACATCGTAGCTTTCGGGCCGTTGGACTAGTTGCATGCACATTGCATCAACTAATACTTCATCATAATCAATTTTACCTTTATATTCGGCGGCTATTTCCCTAGCAACCCTGTAAAACAGGCCGTCAGTGTATTTCATAATATTTGCTTTAGCAACTGCCGTAACCTTTTTACGGCCATTTTTTACGGCGTAGTCAAAGGCATAGCGAACAATGCGTTCAGATCCGAAAGGGGAAATGGGTTTGATCGAAATAGCGGCATTGTTATGGATTTTACCGCCGCCCATCGCAATGATTTGTTTTGCTTCTGGCGTTCCCTGGTCGAATTCGACACCAGCGTATAAGTCTTCACTGTTTTCACGGACAATAACAAGATCAATATCTGAATAGCGGGACCGTACGCCGGGGTATGTTTTACAAGGCCGGACGCAGGAAAATAAATTTAAGGAATGCCTTAGAGCTACATTTACACTGCGAAAGCCAGTGCCGATAGGGGTGGTGATAGGACCTTTGAGTGCGATTTTGTTGCGGCGGATAGACTCCAAAACATGTTCTGGCAACGGGGTGCCATATTTATCCACAACGTCGATACCAGCGTCATGAACTTCCCAATCGATTTTTACGCCAGTGGCGTCGATGACTCTACGGGTTGCTGTTACAAGTTCTGGGCCGGTACCGTCACCGGGGATAAGAGTAATAGTATGTTTCACGAAAACTTGCTCCTTTCTAAAAGTAAATAATAGACTAAATTATAGGGTTACACTAATCATTTTTCCTTAGTAAGGTCAAGCAAGCCGCCAACAATAATAATTTTTTTTTTGGTTTGGCGTCTTGGCTGACTCTGATTACCTTCATTGAATAGCAAACATTCTACCTAGATATTTATCTACTTAGTTATATGGCTAAGTTATGGTGTTATACTATTAAAATAGTGTATGTAGGTGCAATTCTTAATAATAAAATAAAGTAGAAAAAGTAAAGTTTGCTTCATATTACGATACCTGATTGCCGCCGTGTTGTCAATATAGAGTAACTGTATTCAAGTGATAGCGTATTATTCAAATGTAAGTTGGAAATAACTGTATTATAATTGGCTAATTTTGACTAGACGCCTTAGATGACGTATAATGATAGATATACCATCATAGGGAGTTAATGTATGAAGTTTGTACGTAAGGTCGAGGATTTATTTGAAAAATATATTGATGGCTTTTTTAGCTCAAGATTTGCCGGCGGGCTGCAACCGGTAGAAATCGCTAAACGGCTATCACGTGAGATGGACAGTGACAAAACGGTTGGCATTGCCAAGGTATATGTGCCGAACCAGTTTAGTGTTTTTTTGAGCGGTGAGGATTATGAGAAGTTAAATCCTTATGGTCAGTCTATAAGGGATGAAATTGCTGCCTATGTGGCGGAAGAAGCCAAGCGAAAAGGCTATACCATTGTTGGTAAACCGATCGTGGATATTTTTATGAACGAAATGGTGAAACGAGGTAGCTTTCGGGTGGAAAGCCGCTATACTGAGCCAATTCCTGAAGAGCAGTCTCCAGCTATTTCAGCTGATACCCAAGTGTTTGAGAAAGTATTGCAACCAGAAAGAAAGCAGCAGTTCAAACGTAATACAGGGCTTTTAACTGTTATAGAAGGTCAGGATATGGAATTAAGTTTCGATTTGGGGGGAGAGAGGGTTAATATCGGGCGGAGAGAGAGCAATGAATTGCCACTTAATGATATGAATACTTCTCGCTTGCATGCATATATAACCTACGAAGAAGGCTCGCACACACTTTATGACGCGAAGAGTCTTAACGGCACTTACGTCAATAATTGCCGCATAACCCGAAAAGTGCTTAAGTCCGGGGACAAAATCAAGTTGGGTAATACTGTTATTTTGTATGAGGTGAAGTAATGCCCGGAAAGGTATTTATTCTCAAAATTATTGGCGTTATTTTGAATTATGGTCTTGTAGTTTTGCTTTACTATTTTATGTTTCGCTTATTCAAGATAATTTATTGTGAGTTTAAGAACGCACCAATCGGGCGCTCTGCCTCTGATTACGCGGCGGCGAAAGAGGAACTAGAAGAACAGGCGCGGTTGGTTGTTGTAAGCGCCGACAAAGTTAAACTTAGTCAGTCGGTGTATATGATAGGCGAAACTGCATCCATTGGAAGAGGCGAGGGTAATGCAATAGTGATTGATGAGAACTTTGTATCACATGAGCATGCTTGTATTACTAGGTATAAGCAAAGTTTTAGGTTAACTGATTTAAAGAGTACTAATGGTACTTTTTTAAACAAACAACGAGTTAAGGACGAAGTTCAGCTGAAACAAGGCGACATAATCACCATTGGGTCAGCTAGTTTTAGGTTTGAGAGGTGAAAGCATTGCAGGCGTTTGCAAAATCAGACATAGGAAGAGTACGGGAAAGTAATGAGGACAGCTTCTTATGCCTGTCGCCGCTCTTTGTTGTTGCCGACGGCATGGGAGGACATGTGGCCGGAGAAATAGCTAGTAAAATGGCTACTGACATCATTAAAAGATGTATAATTAAAAATGAGTATTTAAAAGATCCTGCCTTGGCGTTGGCAGAGGCGGTTGGTGATGCTAATACCGAGGTATATCGGCTTTCACAAGAAAATGATCAGTATGCCGGAATGGGGACTACCGTAACTGCCGCTTATTTTGACGATAACAAGATATACTGGTGTCATGTAGGAGACAGTAGGATATATCTCATACGTGACAATCAGCTGACTCAGATAACACCGGATCATTCGCTGGTTGGCGAATTGGTCAGGAGCGGCAACATTACACCAGAGGAAGCATTGATTCATCCACAACGCAACATTCTTACCCGGGCGGTTGGCACAGGCGAAACTGTCTCGAGCGAAAGCGGCATTATTGATTGTTTGCCTGGGGATATGCTGCTTTTATGTACTGATGGCTTGACTAATATGGTTAGAGAAGAAAAAATTTTGGAGGTTATTAGAATAGCGGATAAAGATAGTGCATTGGCTCTAGAAACGCTTGTTCAATTGGCTAATTCAGCCGGAGGTGTTGACAATATAACTGCAATACTTGTGCAATGCGGAGAAGTAAAATATGAGTAAGGTCAGTGATGAACTAAAGCTGCTTGTACTGGCGGGACTCATTCTTCTTTCAGGCTTAGGTACGGTGTGTTTGGCACAGGAAAAACTCGATATTATTGCACTGGCTATAGCTGCAGGGCTATCAATCGGGTGGATAGTAGTGCATTATGTGATGCTTCGGCTCGGGCGCGGTGGCGACCATCTGTTGTTACCTGTGGCTGCAGCTTTGACTGCGATTGGCTTGGTATTTGTTTTCAGGCTTAAACCAGAGTTGTTTTTAAGCCAGGCAATATGGGCTACTATTGGTATGATTGCACTTCTTGCCGCTAGTATTGCCGGTCGGCGAATTGAGGCTTGGGCTGATTACAAATATATTTGGGGAACTGTTGGTATTATATTATTACTTGCAACAGAAATCTTCGGCGTCGATATAGGCGGTAATAAAAATTGGTTGATTATCGGACCTATTCATTTACAGCCGTCAGAATTTGCAAAATTATTTATTGTCCTTTTTTTGGCGGCATATTTGAGTGAGCGGCGGGAACTACTTGCTTATGCCACAAAGCGGTTAGGCCCTTTGGTTGTTCCTCACCAAAGGGTAATGGCTCCGCTTTTGGCTATTTGGGGGCTAGCAATGATTATATTAGCTCTCGAACGTGATTTTGGTGCAGCGATTCTTTATTTTGGAACAGCACTTCTTATGACATATTTGGCTAGTGGACGCTATAGTTACCTTATTTGGGGCGGAGGAATGTTTCTCGCAGGTTCGCTAATGGTGTATAAATTTTATCCGCATGTTCGGGTTAGGATTGATATATGGCTTAATCCTTGGTCCGATCCAAATGGAATGGCGTTTCAAATAGTCCAGTCGCTATTTGCTCTCGGATCTGGTGGAGTAATGGGGAGCGGTCTGGCGTATGGGTTTCCTTCCTTGATTCCTGAAGTGCACACCGATTTTATTTTTTCGGCAATTGGTGAAGAGCTAGGTTTGCTAGGTTCTGGTGCAGTGATGCTGTTATATATAATTTTGGTTTATCGAGCTTTCCGGGTGGCTATGGTGGCCAAATCAGCGTTTGATATATTGTTGGCCGGTGGTTTGGCAATTTTACTAGCACTACAGGTCTTGGTAATTGTTGGCGGAGTTACTAAGTTTATGCCCCTTACCGGCATTGCATTGCCACTAATTAGCTATGGTGGCAGTTCGATGGTCGCTACCTTCATCTTAATTGGTATGCTATTTGCTATATCGGAAGCGGGTGCAGGCGATGCTTGACGATTTAAGAGTTAACGCCCGCCGGACAAGTTTTCTTTTGCTTGGAGTTTTAGCTATTCTATTTGTGTATATATCGTATATTCAGTTGGTAGAAAGTGAATTTTTAAGTACAAATGCTTTAAATCGACGTTCGATTGAAGCTGCGGCTCAGATAAAACGAGGCAGTATTGTTGATAGAAATGGTAAGGTTTTGGCATTTAGTGAACGTGGTCAAGATGACAGGTATGAGCGCAGATATCCATATGGGCCAATACTGGCCAACATTATTGGTTATACAGATATAAAATACGGAACAACTGGCATTGAGAATAGTTATAATGGCGAATTATCTGGAGTTATAAATCCTTTACATTTTTTTGGGCCTATTGCTAATCTTTGGACTGCTAAAACTGGCAATAATGTTATCATGACTATTGATACCAATCTGGAAGAGGTGGCCTATAAGGCACTTGGCAATAGACGAGGGGCGGTTGTTGCCCTTGACCCTAAGTCTGGGGCGGTATTAGCGATGGTTAGTAAACCAGGGTTTGATCCGAAGACGCTAGACCGCGATTGGGTTACTATTGCTACCGATAAGGAAAGTAGGCTGATGAATCGGGCAGTACAGGGGCTATATCCGCCAGGATCAACACTAAAAGTAATGATTGCTGAAGCGGCGCTAGCGGAGAAAATTACCGATACAAAGAAAACATTTGTATGTGAAGGAAGTCTGAAAATCGGATCGGATTATGAATTGACGGAGGCGCACCACCACGCTCATGGTAAGGTTGATTTAAAGGAAGCGTTAGCAGTGTCATGTAATATTACTTTTGGTACACTGGCACTAGAACTTGGGCGTGACAGGATGGCTGAGACCTTTACACGCTACGGTTTTGACCGTCTAAGCGGAGTGGATTTAGTGGAAATGCCATCACGGTTGCCTGATTTTGGTCACTTGGGTGATGGTGATTTGGCACAGACTGGAATAGGACAGGGAAGTCTATTGGTTACACCACTAAAAATGGCTATGTTGGCTGCAGTTTTCGCTAATAAAGGTGTTATGATGACGCCGTATTTGGTGGGGAAGATTACGGATACTGATGGCGCCATAATACAGGAAGTTTCCAGTAAGGAATTTTTGAAGCCAACCAGCCAGGAACTTGCTCAGACTGTAGGCAAGATGATGGTGGCCGTTGTTAATGATGGGACAGGCTCAGCTGCAGGCCTAAAGGGCATTCAGGTTGCTGGCAAGACTGGTACAGCAGAGAATCCGCATGGTGCGTCGCATGCATGGTTTATCGGGTTTGCTCCAGCTAACGATCCGAAGATAGCTGTTGCTGTTATTATAGAGAATGCAGGAGCAGGCGGCGAAGAAGCGGCGCCTGTTGCTCGTGAGATATTTGCCAGGGCATTACGTTAAAGGGGGTGGAAGGTTATGATAAACCGTACATTTGATAATCGTTATACAATATTGGAACGAATTGGCGGCGGCGGTATGGCTGACGTCTATCGGGCCCATGACAACCTACTAGATCGTTCTGTTGCAGTTAAGGTTTTGAGGTCACAATTTACGGATGATGATGAATTTGTTACCCGTTTTCGGCGGGAGGCCCAGGCGGCCGCACGCCTTTCCCACCCTAATATCGTTAATATTTATGACGTTGGGCGTGACAATGATGCGTACTACATCATAATGGAGTATATATCAGGCGAAACGCTGAAAGAACGCATCCAGCGTGAAGGATCACTGCCTGTAGAAACAGCGATCAGATTTGCTTTAGAGATCGCGGAAGCTCTTGAACATGCTCATCAGAACAATCTTGTCCATTGTGACATCAAGTCCCATAATATTTTAACAACAAAGGCAGGTCGGGCAAAAGTTACCGACTTCGGTATTGCTCGAGCGGTTACTGCTGCTACAATGACCCAAACAGGTACTGTTGTTGGCTCTGTACACTACTTCTCGCCTGAGCAGGCTAAAGGTGTTGCAGTAAGTGCGAAATCCGACATATATTCTTTGGGTGTGGTATTATTTGAAATGCTGACTGGCACGGTGCCGTTTAATGGTGAAACTCCGATTAGTATTGCCCTAAAACATCTCCAGGAAGAGCCGCCATTGCCGCGAAGCATCAATCCAGCCATTCCACCATTGTTGGAAGCTATTGTGTTAAAAGCAATGGCTAAAAATCCAGAGCAACGCTTTGCGGATATTGGTGAGATGATTGACGATCTCAAATTGGCGCAAAACTATATGAGGGATGATCATACCCGGCGCTTGTCAAAGGAGGACTTTCCTACACAAGTGCTACCGCGGGTGCCGCTTAATGACAAGTATACAGTTGCCAGACCGGTTGAAAATGTCCTCCCGCTTTGGCGTAAACGGTGGTTTTGGGTACTACTTGGCTTATTGCTCATAGGTTTTTCTGTTGGTGCCTTTTTGGCTTTCGGTAAGTTTTGGAGTTTAAGCGAGGTTACTGTGCCAAACGTTGTTGGAAAACAGGCCGAAGCAGCGAAGACAATTATTACCAATGAAAACCTTCGGGTGTCTGTTTCAATGGAGTTCAACGATAAGATTCCTGCGGGGATTGTTATTTCCCAAAATCCTGAGGCAGGAACGACGGTTAAGGAACAGCGAACGGTCAATATTGTTGTCAGTAAGGGAGTGGAAGTTGCTGTTGTTCCTGAACTCAAAGGGTTAAGTCGCCGGGATGCTGAATTGCAAATAAAGAATGCCGGTTTGGTCTTAGGGCGAGTTGATGAGCAATTTGCTGCTGATGCTCCCCAGGATACTGTAATAAGTCAGAATCCACGGCCGTCGGCTCAGGTTAATAAAGGTACGACAATAGATCTTGTGGTTAGTAAAGGAGCCGGGCCGCGTAAAACGGTGTTGCCTGATTTCCGTGGTACACCACTAAATACAGTAACAACACAACTTGAAAGTTTGAAACTTAAACTTGGGACAGTTAGCGAGACGCCAAGTAACCAATATCCTGCTGGTAGTATAATTGGACAGAATCCAGCTGCTGGAACAGAAGTTCTCGAAGGGGCTACTATCGATCTTAATGTGGCGAAAAACGTTTCCGGAGGAAGCGGAGGAGCTACTAAACGGGCTGTAGTGCAGATTACTGTACCGGATGGAGCTGTGCGTCAGATAGTACAAATCGTTGTTACTGATACTGGCGGCCGGAGAGTGGTGTATGAAAACCCGCAAAAACCTGGTGATCGCATTGAGCAGGCAGTGGAAGGCGTTGGGCAGGTACGGGTTCAGGTGTATATCAATGGAGCTTTGTTACAGGAACAGTTATTGTAATAGGAGGCAGCCACTGTGCAACAAGGAGTTGTGGTGAAAGCCTATAGTGGATATTATTATGTGCAGACTGGCAATAAGGTTACTATGTGTACTTTGCGGGGAAGGTTTAAAAAGGAGCGGTTTTCCCTGCTGGTTGGTGATGAAGTTCAATATAGTGCAGTAGGTGATGAAAAAGGTGTTGTTGAGCAGATTTTGCCGCGGCGAAGTTTGCTCAAACGCCCGATGGCTGCAAATGTTGATCAGGTAATGTTGACTTTTGCAGCGGTAAATCCAGATATAAATACTTTGTTAGTGGATAAGTTTTTAGTTTTGGCGGAGTCGTCAGGGCTAACTGCTGTTATATGTGTAAATAAAATTGATTTAGCTGATACTGATATGATAGGATCAATTGCCGACCTTTACCAAAGTATCGGTTATCATGTGATTTTATCATCAACAAAGGTAGGAACTGGAGTTCAAGAATTGAGAGCTGGATTATATAACCATATCACCGTATTAGCTGGTCCTTCTGGTGCCGGAAAATCAAGTGTGCTTAATTCTGTTGAACCAGGTTTGGCATTAGTTACCGGTGAAGTCAGTCGAAAAATTGGTCGCGGCAAGCATACAACTCGTTATGCGGAACTGCTTGCTCTGTCTGGAGGAGGGTTTGTGGTGGATACTCCAGGCTTTAGCTTTACTGAGTTCACAGATATAGATCCCCACGAGTTAGGGAACTATTTTCCTGAATTTGTAGACTTTATACCAAACTGTAAGTTTAATTCTTGTTTGCATGACAGAGAGCCTCAGTGCGCTGTCAAGCAGGCGGTGGATAAGGGACAAATTGCCAGGGAACGCTACAATTCTTATATGGAAATACTTAATGAGGTTAGGAGAAAATAAGAAAGGGTTTTTTAGTTATGATAAAGATTGCACCTTCAATATTGTCTGCTGATTTTGGTTGTTTAGCGTCGGAAATACAGCGAGTTGAGGCAGCCGGGGCCGATTTAATCCATATTGATGTTATGGATGGCCATTTTGTACCAAACCTAACTTTCGGGCCACCGGTAGTAGCTGCTGTTCGTTCAGCTACTAAGCTGTTGTTTGATGTTCATTTGATGATTACTAACCCTCAGGATATGATATTACCTTTTATTGAAGCTGGAGCCGACATTATAACAGTACATGCTGAAACTGCGCCACATCTTCACCGACTACTTCAGACTATTAAAGAAAATGGTGCACAGGCAGGGGTTTCGCTTAATCCATCTACACCACTTTCAATAGTAGAAGAGGTATTGACTGAGGTTGACATGGTGCTTATAATGTCGGTTAACCCAGGCTATGGCGGGCAAAAGTTTATTCCGCTGGCAATTGATAAAATTAAACGACTAAAAGAGATCCTTGTTGCTCGTAATTTGGCGGTGGATATTGAAGTAGACGGGGGCATTAATATTGATACCGCCAAGGCAGTAATTAGTGCAGGTGCTAATATTCTGGTGGCAGGATCGGCCATTTACGGTGCTGATAATCTTAGCCAAGCTATTAATGGGTTAAGGGGTGCTTGACCAGATAAAAATTAAGTGTTAATATAGTTATGGAAATTAAATATTGAGCCTTTGGGGCAAGGTGAAAAAGAGCAATCTTTTGATTCCTGACCGGCGGTAAAGCCCGCGAGCCGTATGGCTGATCCGGTGTAATTCCGGTGCCGACAGTATAGTCTGGAGGGGAAAAGGCTGTGTTAATTGGTCTAAGTGACCAGGCACGTTGTTTTTGTTGTCCGAAAGGCTGTTTAAAAAGTTTGCACTTTTTAAGCGGTCTTATTTTATTTTGAGGTGCCATTATGAAACAAGATATTGAGTATATGTGTCGAGCTCTTGACCTGGCTCGGCAAGCTATTGGACGAACTAGTCCTAATCCAATGGTAGGGGCAGTTATAGTTAGAGATGGACTGATTGTTGGTGAAGGCTACCATCAACAAGCAGGTACGCCGCATGCTGAGATTCATGCGATCATGGCTGCAGGAGAGAAGGCTCACGGAGCTACACTGTATGTTACGTTGGAGCCATGCTCACACTATGGACGTACCGGGCCGTGCGCTGAAGCGGTAATTAACGCTGGGATCAAAAAGGTTGTTGTGGCTATGACTGATCCTAATCCACAGGTAGCGGGACGCGGTTTGACACTGCTGCGAACTGCTGGAATTGAAGTTGTGGAAGGTGTGCTGGCTGCGGAAGCTGCAAAACTTAACGAGGTTTTTATTAAGTGGATTTCTACAGGAATGCCTTTTGGCCTTATGAAAACAGCGATGACTCTGGATGGAAAAATTGCCACCCGAACTGGAAATTCAAAATGGATAACAGGTGAAATATCCAGGGAACGTGTTCATCTGCTGCGGGATAATTGTGATGCTATCATGGTTGGAATTGGTACTGTGTTAGCTGATGATCCGCAACTAACCACTCGGTTGCCTCAAGGCGGAAAAAATCCACTCAGGGTTATTGTTGATAGTTTTGCACGAACGCCACTCTCGGCAAAAGTACTTACTGATGGTCAGGCACCAACCATTATTGCGGCAACCTGTGATGCACCAACGCACAATGTATTAGCTCTAAGGGCTATAGGGGCTGAGGTTTTAATTATGCCGCGCAGCGAGAATGGCGTCGATCTTCGAATTTTATTTGATCAGCTGGCAAAGCGGAATATTACAAGCGTGCTAATTGAAGGCGGAGCGGCCATAAATGCTGCTGCGTTAACTGCAAATATTGTGGACAAGATTTACGCATTTGTCGCACCTAAAATCATTGGGGGTAATGCTGCTCCAGGACCGGTTGGCGGAAGGGGTATTGAACAAATCGAAGCTGCTATAAGACTTGAGGAAATGAATGCTGTACCTAGCGGCGAAGACATATTAATCAGCGGTTATCTGCTGGGAAGGGAGGGACGCGATGTTTACCGGACTTGTGGAAGAGTTGGGAAGGGTTAGAAATATTGTCAGAGGTGCGAAGTCGGTCCGGATAACGGTTAGCGCCAGGTTAGTGCTAGGCGACATTAAACTAGGCGATAGTATGGCTGTTAATGGAACTTGCCTGACTGTGGTCGATTTTACTGACGAATGGTTTACTGCCGATGTTATGCCAGAGACTGTTGAACGCACGGCTTTGGCAAAGCTGAAAGCCGGTGATGTCGTAAATCTTGAACGTACGCTTAAGGTTGGGGATAGATTCGGCGGTCATATTGTTAGCGGACATATTGATGGGATGGGGACTATCCTGGATAAAGAACAAAATGATATTGCTGTCGTTGTTAAGATAGAAGCCCGCCCAGAAGTTATGCGCTACATAGTAAAAAAAGGGTCAGTAGCTATTGACGGTATTAGTCTTACTGTAGTTGAACTAGGCGATAGTTGGTTTACTGTTTCGCTTATTCCTCATACTGCGGCGGCAACGACGCTAGGCATTAAAGGAGTTCGTGATAAAGTGAATCTGGAAACTGATATAATCGGGAAATATATTGAAAAATTTATGAGACTTGGGCCAGTCGAACAACAGCAAGTCAAATCAGGATTAACCGCAGAATTCTTACTGGAAAACGGATTTGCCTTATGAAGGAGGAGTTTAACTTGAAACTTAACACTATTGAAGAAGCTATTCAGGATATAAAAAACGGTAAGATTATTATTGTTGTAGACGATGAAGATCGGGAGAATGAGGGAGATTTATTGATGGCTGCCGAAAAGGTAACCCCTGAGGCCATCAACTTTATGGCAACTTATGGACGAGGGCTTATCTGCATGCCGGTTGCTGGCAGTCGTCTGGATGAACTTGATATTGATCTAATGGTTGCCAATAATACTGAGACAATGGGTACTGCATTCACTGTTTCCATTGATGCTGAAAGTGTTGCAACAGGTATTTCTGCTTTTGAGCGAGCTGAAACTGTTAAGGCGGTACTTGATCCTAAGACTAAACCCAAGGATATTCGCCGTCCAGGGCATATATTTCCGCTCCGTTATCGTGAAGGTGGCGTGCTTCGACGACTCGGACATACTGAAGCAGCTGTGGACTTGGCTAAGCTGGCGGGACTTTATCCGGCAGGTGTTATATGTGAGATTATGAATGATGATGGGACAATGGCTCGGTTGCCTGAGCTTCTGGAATTTGCGGCTAAACATGGTTTGAAAGTGATCTCTGTAGCTGATTTAGTAAAATTCCGTAAGCGCACCGAACAGTTTATTACTAGGGCTGCGCAAACTAACCTGCCTACAAAGTTCGGGGATTTTAGACTGGTTGCCTATGAAAGCGAGATTGATAATCAGTGCCATGTTGCATTGGTAAAGGGAGATGTAGCAGGCAAGGAAAATGTTCTTGTTCGTGTGCACTCCGAATGTCTTACTGGCGATGTTCTTGGATCGCTTCGCTGCGATTGCGGCGAACAACTTGAATTAGCCATAAAGAGGATTGATGAGGAAGGGCTTGGGGTACTTCTTTACATGCGTCAAGAAGGGCGTGGCATTGGGTTAGCTAATAAAATTAGAGCTTATGCATTGCAGGATCAAGGTAAGGATACAGTGGAAGCAAATGAGCTATTAGGCTTTGCGCCTGACCTAAGGGATTACGGTATTGGAGCCCAGATTCTCGCCGATCTTGGTCTGTCTAGTATCCGATTGTTGACTAACAATCCCAAGAAACGAGTAGGACTTGAAGGTTACGGCTTGACTATTACTGAACGTGTGCCATTGGAGATTAAAGCCAATAACTTCAATAAGCGGTATCTTTCAGTAAAAAAATCTAAGTTAGGCCATCTTTTGAAATAATTAGGAGGTAATTTATAGTATGAAAACATTTGAAGGTAATCTTGTTGCTGAAGGGTTAAAGTTCGGCATCGTTGTGGCCAGATTTAACGAATTTATCACCAGCAGACTGTTGGGGGGGGCTTTGGACGCATTAAAGCGTCATGGCTCAGTTGATGAAAATATTGAAGTTGCCTGGGTCCCTGGTGCCTATGAGATTCCATTAGTGGCTCAGAAAATGGTGGCAAGCAAGAAATACGATGCTGTAATTTGTTTGGGTGCAGTCATCAGGGGCAACACACCGCATTTTGATTATGTCTGCGCCGAAGTGTCTAAAGGCGTTGCACAGGTGTCATTGGCAAGCGGTTTGCCAGTTATTTTTGGCGTCCTGACTACTGAAACTATTGAGCAGGCGGTGGAACGTGCTGGAACTAAAGCCGGTAATAAAGGGTTTGATTCGGCGGTATCAGCTATTGAAATGGCGAATCTATTAAAAGTCATTTGAAATAATTTGCAATAATCAACGGAGGCGATGCCTGATGAAAATCGGCGTTATCAGCGATACTCATGGCTGCATAGAAACCTGGCGAATAGTTTATGAACGGTATTTCTATGATGTTGATTTTATTATTCACGCCGGTGACGTGCTGTACCATGGACCGCGCAATGACATTTTAGCCGAGTATAATCCAAAGGCATTAGCGGAAGAATTAAATAACTGTCCTGTGCCAGTGACAATTGCCAGTGGTAATTGTGATGCCGAAGTTGACAGCATGGTTCTAAGTATGCCGGTTCAGGCGCCATACGCGTATGTAGTGGTAGAAGGAAAAAGGATAATTGTAAATCACGGTCATATGCTGACTGAAGATATGGTATGGAAAACAGCCAGTAGAATGAAGGCTGCAGTTATTATTACCGGTCATACTCATAGAGCTACGCTTACAAAGCAAGAGGGCATTATCTGGCTTAACCCTGGCTCACCGTCAATGTCCAAACGCGAAGACAAGCGGGGTACAATCGCGTTGATAGTAGACAACAGGATAGAGATTTATGACTGGCAGACCGGAGAAGTGTTGGCTAGAGAAGAAATTTCAACCTAATAATAAAAGTTCGTCGGAAATATTTCCGGCGAACTTTTATTTTAGGAATTGTAAAACATTATCAGGTTATAAGGAACTTTTCTTTTTTTAGTGACTCTAGAAATAATGGAATCAAAGGATTAGGGTTCGTGGTTTTCCAGGCGACAGCATATCCGTTAATAAATGAGCACCCATCAAGGTCAATAAAACGGAGATTGGAATTTGCATAGGCTTTGACATGCTTGGTTTGAATGGCAATACCCATTCCGGTTGCAACCATTAACAGCAGTGTTTCCAGGAGGGGGACAGTTGCTACTATGTTAGGATAAAATCCGTTGGATATACACATATGACGCATGTGTTCATACGCTTGAGGGCATTCTGAACGTGAAAGAATAATTAAAGGTTCGGTGGCAAGTTCGGAAATGTGAACTTTAATTTTGTTCGCAAAGGGATGATCATCAGGTACTATTACCGAGAGCGGATAAAAAAGACGGCTCAACTGAAAGGAAATGCCTGGCAAATCATGCAGCCCCTGGGTCATAGTAAACGCGACATCAATTTTGCTGGCTTCCAGAGATTCGGTCAGTGCTCCCCAGCTGAGTTTGGAAAAGCTGAGGGCGGCGCGGGGGTAGTTATGGCGAAAGTTACTGACTAGTTTTGGCAATTCTTCGCGTTCAAAAGGACCTAGAAAGCCGATCGATAAACTGCCGACATTTCCATTGGCGGCGAGTCGAGCGTAGTTTATTGCGCTTTCTGTTTCGGTAATGATAGCAATAGCCTCTTTTAAGAATTCGGCTCCGGCAGCGGTCAGTTTGACCCAACGTGTATTACGGTCAAACAATTTTAGACCGATTTGGGCTTCTAGATCGGCGATTTGTTTACTAAGCGCCGGTTGAGTGATGTTAAGATTTTTAGCGGCTGCAGAGAAGTTTGAATACTCCGCAGCGGAGATAAAGTATTGCAATTGCTTGATATTCATAGTTACTCCTTTGCAATCGCGATAATAGATGAATTATTTATGCTAATTTTTTTGCGGATGTTTTATAAGTGATTGTTTTAAATGATATAATTAAAAAGAATAAAAATAGCCATATAATGTATTATACCAGACAATATTCTTTGTCAAAGGTGTTTAGAAATAAGGGGATTAGGGGATTTGAGTTGGTGCTTTTCCAAGCAACAGCCATATTAAATGTAAAGGGGCAATCTTCGAGGTCAAGGTAATGAAGATTGCATATTCCATAACTACTAACAAGCTTCGAATGAATGGTAATGCCCATTCCGGTTGCAACCATCAAGAGCAACGTTTCAAGAATCGGGGCGATGCCAACAATGTTCGGGGTAAAACCACTGGCTTTACATAGCTGACGCATGTGATTATAGGCTAGAGGACATTCCTGTCGAGAAAGTACCACAAAAGGTTCATGAGCAAAAGCTGATAATGGTACCGATTCTTTAGTTGCCAAAGGATGTTCCTGGGGAACAATAGCTGTAAGGGAATAAGAATGATAACCTAATTTCCAGCTTACTCCAGATAAGCCTTCAAGCCCATAGGAGGGAGTAAAGGCGATATCTAAATTGCCGTCTTCCAAAGCCTGGTTTAGAAGGCCCCAATTGAACTGAGAAAAGGTAATATCACAGTTTGGGAAAGAAATGCGAAACTTTCTTATTAATTCTGGTAATTTGTTTTCAAACGAACCTAAATAACCAATATGCAATCGTCCAACACTCCCTTGGGAGGCTAGGCGGGCTTTGTTTATAGCTGCGTCTGATCTGGCAACGATTGCCAAGGATTTTTCGAAGAGCGCGGCGCCAGCAGATGTAAGTTCAACATTTCGGGTATTCCGTATAAAAAGCTGAAGACCTGTTTGTGATTCCAGATCGGTGATTTGTTTACTAAGAGCTGGCTGACTGATGTGCAGATCTTTAGCAGCTGCAGAAAAATTTAAATGTTCAGCAACCGAAATAAAGTTGCGCAATTGCCGTATATCCATGATTTCTCCTTTGAAATTGTAACTATCAAAACAATTATAGTATGACAATTAAATTCTTACAATTAAATTCTTACAATTATATTCTTTGACCAAACATTTATCCGATTATTTTCTGAAAAACACTATATTTCGAAAAAATCATAACAGATTGAATTTGTAACAATTTATTATAAATGTTAGAACTAAATAATATTTCTACAAATTTTTTTCACGTGGTATATTAATAATAGCTAACATTTTATAAGATTATTTAAAATAAAATTTGTTGTGTGCGAAAGGGGGGATTTTATGAAAGCAGTAAAGTATCATGGTCCACGTAATGTGGAATTTATAGACATACCAAAACCTCAAGCAGGGCCTGGACAAGTTGTTGTTAAGATTGCATATTGTGGTATTTGCGGTACTGATGTTCATGCTTATTCAATGGAAGGTATCTTTAACTGGGAACTCGTTCTTGGCCACGAAGCAGTTGGTTATGTTGATGAAATAGGCGAAGGCGTTACTTGTGTTAAGGTCGGCGACCGCGTAGCTGTCGGACCTCCTGGTGATTGCGGCAAATGTTATTCCTGCAATTCAGGTAAACCTAACACATGCATAAACGGTTTCCCAAATACAATTGGCATTGGGCCTAACACACAAGGCGCGTATGCTGAATATGTCCTTTCAAAATTTCCACAAAATGAACTTTTTATAATCCCTGATAATGTAAGTTTCGAACAGGCGGTTCTCTTTGACGTTCTTGCTGTTGGGTTCCATGCTGTTCGTCGGTCAGACATGAAGGTTGGCGATAGTGTTGTCGTATCAGGGTGCGGCTCCATCGGTCTTTCTGCTATCCAAGCTGCAAAGATGGCTGGGCCAACTTACTTAATCGCATTTGATCCCTTAGAGTCTAAACGTAAACTTGCTCTCGAAGTAGGTGCGGATTATGCTTTTGATCCGTCTAATGAGAATGACATTGCTAAAGCAAAGGAACTTCTTTCACAGGCAAATGGCGCTCAGGTTTGCTTTGAGGCTGCAGGACATCCATCATCCATCGATACCTGCATTAACCTCTGTATGCCAAGTGGACAGGTAATGCTTATCGGTAACGATGGTCGCCCTTATCAGTTGGTAACTGCGGCATTAGGTCATTACCAGTATGATTTGAAGTTTACCTTTACTTACACTAAGGAAGAAATTACGATGCTATTCGCGCTTATTAGTATGGGTAAGCTGGACACCAAGCCTTATTCCATATTAAAGGCACCACTTGATGATGCGATCAACAAACTGGAAGAGCTTGCTACAGGCAAACTTGAGCTTGCACGTGTTCTTCTTATGCCAAACGGTAATATCTAAATAACGTAACGCATTTAAATGAAGATTTTGAGTGAGCAGTAAACAATAATAAAAATTTTCTAAGGCAATAGCCTAATGAAATGGAGGAGTCAAAGATATGGCAAACTGTAATAAATGTTCAGAACCTGTTATCAAGCCCTTACATCAGGGAATTAGCGTACCGGATATCGAAGCTTCAATAGCATGGTATCAAAAAATGTTCGGTTTCAAACTTGTATCAGATAATTTCGTTCCTCAATTGCCTGCACGGATTGCATTTCTTGAACTCGGCGATTTTAGTATAGAGTTGTTTGAAGTAGAAGGAGCTGCTTCGCTGCCAGAAGATCGGCGTACTCCAAACCTTGATATTCGGACTCATGGAACAAAACATGTCGCTTATGAAGTAAAAGATCTCCGCAGTCTAATGGTTGATTTGAAAACCAAAGGTGCAGAGGTAGCTATGGATGTTTTCCCGATGGCAGGCGATTTAGTATCATTCATCAGGGATAATACCGGAAATTTAATTGAACTTATCCAAAAACCAGAATAGACTGTTTAGTAAGTTGAAATGGGTTACAATTGTGGGATAAGTCTTCTTATATGAACCTTATAGGTTTTGTCTGTGAATTCCTCTTGGATCGACCAGAATCTGACCATCTTCAGCAATACAGGGGCTATATAAGCACCAGATAGAGATAGTGGATTATGGCAAACTGCCAGAGGCAACAATGCTTATGGCAGTTTGTTTTATGGCTTAAATTTTTAACCAATGTAAATGGCGTATAAGTGTGAACAAAATACCGTTCATTTATGGTAATTTATGTAATATGAACCGCAAGGATTAGATAGCGAAGTGCGGTTTTATAGTAACGAAAGGAATTAGGCAGATGAGTAGCAAAGATAATTGTTGTAATTCGGAGAAATATCCGACTTTTAGGTGGTTTGTATTAGCTTCAGGGATACTAATGATGATTTTTTCAATGATGACTGGTTTGGCTGTAGCTCCGTTAATGGGAGTAATCGCCAAAGATCTCGGCGTAGATATTGGCACGGCATCCTTTGGCATCATGGGACTCAATATTTTTTCCACTGCTGTAGGAGTTATGATCGCAGGATATCTTCTGGACAAGTTTGGCGTATTTAAGGTAATGGTAGGCAGTATGGCAGTGCTTATTGTTGCCAATACTGCTTATCCCTTTATTGGGCATAGTTATGATGGTGTGGTTTTTCTACGGGTATTAACGGCCTTGGGAGGAGCGGTTGGCCTGATCGTTATTAACCCAGTAGTATCACTTTGGTTCTCAGAGAAGGAGCGGGGCTTGGCACTGGGTTTAAACGCTCTTACTATGTTGGGGGCAATATGCGGGTTTATCCTTGGGCCGGCACTTGTTCAACGCGCTGGTAGTTGGCAAGTCGGGATAGCTTGGATGTCAACTATTTTGCTAGTTGGTTTTTTGTTTATTCTTGCTGTATCAATTGCTGCGAAAAATTATCAGGCGCCAAATAGTCATGTGGAGTCGTCTGGTGATGCCACTTCTGAAGGTGATTTTTGGCAGGTTATTAAGCATAATCCGGCCTTCTGGCTTGGTCTGGCAGTTATGGCGCTCAGCGTTTGGGCAAACAATGCATTTAATGATCTGAGTCCAGGGTATTTGGCTGTAGAGCCGCCTGTTGGTGTTGGCTATGGACCTGAAGCCGCGGGACAATTTTCTTCTGGTACGTGGGTTGGTGTCTTGTTTGGTATATTTATTGGCGGGCTTGTCATTGACAAAGTTTTTAAGGGAAAGTCAGGAGTATTGGTAATAGCCGGGTTTGTATGCAATTTAATCTTTTTTAACGGAATATTGTTACATTCGATCTATAGCAATCCTGCTGTGCTCACAGTATGGTTATTAGCGGCTGGCTTTGTCAACCCATTTACTGCAGTAGGCAACCAGTATTTTGCTGTCAAGAGCTTTTCACCGGAAGTAATTGGCAAGGTGGCAGCTACTTGGACTAGCGTCAGTAATTTCGTTGGGGCATTTGGCGTTATGATTGGATCCTATGCGCTGAAAACTAGCGGAACGTACCATATATCTTTCGCGATTGTAGCTGTGGTTAGCGTACTAGGGATTATTGCGGCTCTGGTATCGAAAGAGCAGCGTACAGCTATTGAAATGGCCAATATGTAAGATTTGACTTGAGGTTTGCAGGAATTAAATCATTCGATTTGCATCGTTTTTGCATAGCATACAAAAGATAACTGTCTTGGTAAACAATTTTCCAAGGCAGTTATCTTTTTTGTAACTGTGCTAAATCTGACATATGGAACTTTACTTTGACTTTCGTAAGTCTTATACTTTTTATAGATTGACTGCAGTTGAATAACAATTAAATATCGATTTGATGTAGGAGGAGTTATGAGCGATCATTTGGCAAGAGCTACTGTTTCTGGAGTACGGGCATTCGCGGCTGTAACTACCAATTTGGTGGAGGAGGCGCGGCGAAGACACGATTGTTATCCGGTGGGGACTGCAGCGCTGGGGAGGACGATGACAGCGGCGCTATTATTGGCGGCTGACTTAAAAACTGAAGAAGCAATTACGATACGTATTTCTGGTGACGGTCCATTAGGAACAGTAGTAGCTGACGCTAATTCTCAGGGAACCGTTCGTGGGTATGTAGAAAACCCTCAGGTTGATTTGCCGCTTGTAAGCAGAAAACTTGATGTGGGCAGCGCTGTGGGAATTGGAAACGTTTTTGTTCGTCGCTTTACTGGGTTAAAGCAGCCTTTTACTGGCAGTGCACCGTTGATTAGCGGTGAGATAGCCGAAGATGTTGCTAACTATCTACTTGTTTCTGAGCAGACGCCATCTACTGTGGCATTAGGAGTTTTAGTTAACTCTGATTTGAGTGTCGCAGCCGCTGGCGGATTTTTGGTGCAAGCTATGCCTGGTGCTGAAGATGAAGTATTGGCGGTGGTAGAAAAAAATTTGGCGGCGCTGCCACCAGTATCAGAACTTGTTAATCAGGGTAGCGACGCTAACGCTATTCTCAAGCAAATTTTTGCCGGTATGTCGGCTAAGGTTTTTGATTCTTCAAACTTAGCATTCTATTGTCAGTGTTCTACTGCGAGGGTAGAAAATATGTTGGTTAGCCTAGGCCCAGAAGAATTGAGTGGTATGGTAGAGCAGGGTGAGGCTGAAATCATTTGTCATTTCTGTGGCGAAAAATACAATTTTGATCGCACGCAGCTTAAAAGGCTACTTGAGCAAGCCTTTCCAACGCAAGTTTAACAAGTGATAACTAGAAACGATAAAGGCGGCTCTCTTTAAGATCGAGAAAGCCGCCTTTTATTGTTAATGGATACAAAAAAAATAAGGCACAAGGCTTTCGCCGTACCTTATTTGCTGTTACATCGCACGTTGTACTTTACCGGAGCGGAGGCAACGGGTACAAATATTAATCTTTTTTATTTCACCCTCTACCACGGCTTTGACTTTTTGGATGTTGGGCTTCCAAGTGCGTTTGGTTTTCAAGTGCGAGTGGCTGACATTGAATCCGCTACGCTCACCTTTTCCACAAACAGTGCAAACATTGGCCATTTATTCCACCTCCTTTAACGAAGGACAAGAAACTCTTGCCACAATAACGTTAATATTCTACCATATCAGTCTAGCTGATGCAAGGCCTGGAATGATAAATTGGCGAGATAATTAAGAGTATGGTACAACGGAAGGAGTTTCGGCATAAAGATGGAAAAAGAAAGTGATAACATCGTAGGAGGTTGTCAAATGATTACGAAAGATACGCCGTTGATCGAAGTTCTGCGTCTCTGTCCCAAAGCAAGAGAGATTTTTACAGCCTATGGTATGAGTTGTGTAGGCTGTATGGGGTCGGCTACAGAGACAGTCGCTAATGCGGCTAGAATGCATGCTGTTAAGGTAGAAGAGTTATTAAAGGAATTAAATAAACTTTAATAGGAAAGCTTTCTGCTTTATTCTATGAAGATTTATTTGCTGTATGTATTAGGATTAACGAATCACTAGGTAATCCTTGCTGTGATGAGGTGATAAATTTGCAAAATTGGGTGGCCAACATAAAATATATTAAAGGTGTGGGACCGGCAAAGGCTGCTTTACTTGCTAAGCTTAATATTTTTACTGTCAGGGATCTATTGGAGCATTACCCACGGCGTTATGAAGATCGTAGTCAGCTGAAATCCGTTAGCCTTTTAACTAATGACAGTGTTGATACTTTCCAAGCAACCATTGTTAACTGTCAAGAATCTAAACCACGGCGCGGTCTTACTATTACTAAAGTAACTGTACAGGATAAGAGTGGTTCAGCGCAACTGGTTTGGTTTAATCAACCATATGTGAAAAAGTGGTTTAGACCTGGTGTTGATTTAATTGTCTCTGGCAAAGTAGAGCGCAGGTTCGGACAGATCCAGATATCTCACCCCGAAGTGGAGGTTATGGACGGTTCGGATCTTTTACATACCGGTAGGATAGTTCCTATATATCCGGCTTGTGAAAATATTGGTCAGCGTTGGCTTAGAATACTTATCCGTCAAGCACTTGACGATTTCGGTGCGCCTGGCGATTTTTTGTCACCTGACATTATAAGCGAGTTCGGACTGAGTGAGCGCCGTTTGGCGCTTAATAATATTCACTTTCCTCCAGATCAAGAGTCTCTTAATGAAGCGCGAAAACGCTTGGTTTTTGAAGAGTTGTATCTATTACAATGCGGTTTGCTAAATTTAAAAATGAAAAGCCAGAAATATGGGAGTGGCATTAAGTATGCTGTCGACGGTGAAAGAGTAACCAAAATGATAGCTGGTTTACCGTTTACACTTACGAGTGATCAGCAGGAAGCGCTAAACGATATCAAAGTTGACATGGAGGATGTTGTTCCTATGCAGCGACTTATACAAGGGGATGTCGGCTCGGGTAAAACGGTGCTAGCGGCAATTGCTTTGGCTAAAGCAGTGGAAAATGGTTACCAGGGTGCAATGATGGCTCCGACCGAGATATTGGCAGACCAGCATTATCATACACTGGCCGAGTTAATGGCGCCGTTAGGTATTAGGCTGGCAGTACTTACCGGCAAATTGACGCGCCGCATCAGGCAGGAGGTTTTGTCGCGTCTTAGGGACGGTCTAGTGGATATAGTGATAGGGACACACGCTCTTATTCAAGATGACGTTGAATTTAAACAGCTTGGTCTGGTTATAACTGACGAACAACATCGCTTTGGCGTACGTCAGCGTGCCAGCTTTCAGGCCAAAGGGAAGATGCCTGATGTTTTGGTTATGACAGCGACTCCCATTCCCCGAACCATGGCTCTAACTGTATACGGCGATTTAGATGTTTCGGTTATCCGTGAGTTACCTCCAGGACGCAAGCCGATCAAGACATACTCCGTAGGTAGTGAAATGCGGCAACGGGTATACAATTTTATAGTCAAAGAAGTGAATGCGGGGCGTCAGGCCTATGTGGTATGTCCTTTGGTTGATGAATCGGAAAAGTTCGAGGCTAAATCTGCTATTCAAATGTACGAACAGATGACCGCGACACATTTTTCCAATATATCCTGCGAACTTGTTCATGGTAAAATGAAATCCCAGGAAAAAGACCGGGTGATGAGTGCCTTCTACGCTGGTGATACAAAAGTGTTGGTGGCAACTACTGTTATTGAGGTGGGAGTTAATGTACCCAATGCCAGTGTTATGGTGATAGAAGGAGCCGATCGGTTTGGTCTGGCCCAACTTCACCAGTTGCGCGGACGTATCGGGAGAGGTGAACACCAATCCTACTGTATTTTATTATCCGATAATGAAAATACCGAAACCAGAGAACGATTGGATATCATGGTAAAGGTGGACGATGGTTTTGAACTGGCTGAAAAAGATTTGCTCTTACGAGGACCAGGGCAGTTTTTTGGCATGAGGCAACATGGGCTGCCTGATCTGAAAATTGCTGATATTGTTCATGACACCGATATTTTACTTGAAGCAAGAAAAGCAGCCAAGCAAACCGTAGTTGACAGCGAACAATTTGCTATCGTTCAACCAATTCTGACCGAACGTTTTGGCAATTATTTTGGGATGATACGCAATAATTAATTTTAAATACGCGCCATCAGTACAATATTAGGTTTATATTGTTTTGCATTTCGGAAACAATAATATTATTATCGACTGGGATGGTGTTAGGAAATGGAAGAAAAATTTAGCGAGAAACAGGTTCAAGACATTGCGAGGGAATGCGGCGAGTTTGAGCATATTATTAATGCCATGGGGTATGGCTACTCACTTATCAATGTGTCACCGGAACGTTACCTAAGACGGTGCCCAGACTGTGTTCATTGGCTAGGTGGGTCGTGCGAAATATTTCTGGGCGAGATTGAGTGACAGCACTATTAAGTGCTGTTTTTTTGTGGTTGCCTTTTTTCGCTAAATTTAGTATGCTATGTCCATATGTGAAAATCAGGTTTTAAAGGAAGAAAGTATATGGGTAAAATTTGGGGCTGGTTAGTTATTATTGGTTTGGCTGGTTTGGCATACTGGTGGCAACCAGCGTTTTTTCAGCATTCATACAGTATAATCGAACACGGTGATATTGAGGCACTGGCAGAATACCTTCGTTCTTTTGGAACAAGTGGAATTTTAGTTACCATAATTCTCTTTGTTATAATGACTTTTACGATTGTATTTCCATTCATGATTTTATCTGGGGCAGCTGGCATTGTCTATGGTCTCTTTTGGGGGATTATCATTTCCTGGGCTGGCGAATTTATTGGTGCAGTTGTTGCATTTGTTCTTGTGCGCTATTTCTTTCGTAACAGTGTGGAAGGATGGATTGCTAAAAGCAGGTATCTTAAACAGGTTGATGATTATAGCGCCACAAATGGTTTTAGTGCTCTCCTTATAGCTCGATTGTTGCCGTTGGCTCCGTCTGGGATTATTACTGCAGTAGCAGCTATCAGTCGGATTAGCGTGCGGGATTTTTTGTTGGCGACTTTGATTGGTAAGTTGCCGCCAGTAGTAATAAAAGTCCTAATCGGGCATGATATTGTCTATTTAGGACAACATGGATATAGATTGATTGCACTTGTTTTGGGAGTAATAGCAATTTACGGTTGGCTATGGTGGCGAAAACGAAAGAAGCGAAATTAAACCTGCTAAGATAAAAAAACGCGGCTACGGCAGCGTTTTTTTTTGCAGAAGTGCTCGATTTTGGCGGTGGTGGAAATAGTAACATGTTTTGTAAATTCGGCATAAGTTATATTAAGCTATACTAGCTATGAAATAGGAGGCTTGTGCATGAATACAGGATTACACCACTATTGCAACAGGGATTTCGCTAGGGAGCTTAAGGGGCTGGCTGGGCGAAATGTGTTGCTTTTACTTTTAGACGGTTCAGCTGTATTTGGGCGACTAGGCGGCATAGATGATTGGGTTATAAGTGTGTTGCCGGCGGTTGGCCTAAGCGGTGTTAACACTGTGCGGTTTCGCCCACCTAACGCTACCCTCCCTGAATTTGACATATTACTAAGTGAAGCTCTGATTGACATATGCAATATTGCGGCAGCGATAGAAGGGCCGTACATTATTCCTCCAATCAGTAAGGCATGTGGCGCAGCCAATACCCAGATTAGTGCTCCCAAATCGCCGGTGAAACCTAAAAGTACAGGTACCTATGTGCGTCAGCAAAGTCGATTGCTGGAGCAATTAGAAGAATTTGATGGCCAGAATATGGGGGTTCTACTCATGGGAGGCTGGGTAATTGGCGGTCAACTTAGTGAAGTTGACGAATGTGTAATCCTATTTGGTCCTGGAACAAGTGCGGCTCCGTTGATGGTTACTATTGGTGCACTAAACGTATTTGGCGCACCGTTTACAGGCGGAATTTTGCCGCTTTTCGGAACATTCCGGGCCTGGATTAATCTAAAAACCTTGACTTCAATTTTAATTCCTTAATTAAAGCTAATTTTGTATGTCCTTTAAGAAGGTAATCTTGATTATGGCAGGGATAATATACTCATCGCCGAATAAAATATCAAAGTAGCCTGACAAGTAATGTTACACAGGCTTGTGTTTGAGGAGGAATCGCCGTATGAAAGAATTGCGTTTTGCTGTGGTTTTAGAGGCTAGCATTCGCCATGAGGTTGAACACATAGCCAAGCAGGCATCCGCGGAATTGCAGCTAGTATTGGATATTGTAAGCAGGTTTCAAGCTGAATTTGAGCTTCTGCTTGATCGAGCGTGCAGTATTGATGTAAGCAATGGAAAATATCCAGAGGTGCCTGTTAATGTGTTATTGGGTTCTGATGGTGAATGGCAGCAAGCGATAAAAAGCTTTACTTTGTCAGGTGATAAATCAGTTGCTAATTTGACCAATTTATGGATGATTATTGCGCTAATTGAAAATTCTCGGCAGTTTTATCAGCAGGCCCTTCTTAACTGCCCCTATCCAACAGCTAGGATCTTTCTTAGTTCGCTGGCTGAAATCAAGATAATTCTCCGGCGGCGCATTGATGGAGTGTTGCGGGGGATGTATAACGAAGTATGGGCTCAGGTTGGTTTTGCACCATTTGTGATTGGCAAAGACTAACCTTTTATTATCGTGGTCAATATGAGTTCGGTATGTAAAAAGTAAAAGTGTATGTATAATATAGTATGAAGGCAGGTCAAGCCTAAAAGTCTAATTAGGTCCGACCTGCCTTTAGTCTATTAGAATATTAATTTTGTTAGGGGTAAATATAGCTTGGTAGGAGTATGAGTTTTTATAACGAAATATTCTAATAATTATTTCGGAATGCTTGCGCTGAGGTGCGAGATGAAAAATTATGGCAGAAAGAAGCTTAGGGATATGACTGCTAGGTTGCGTCAGACTCTTGAGGGCTATTTTAAAAAATGCGGAGCAAAAGATGCTGGTGATCAAGCTTGGTATTGGGCGTTTAAGCTGGGATTAGAGGCATCAATGAGGGTTAGGCAAATTAATGGTTCGGCACCTGCTTTTCTTATGAATGATAAGTCTGTTGAACAAATAGACGAAGCTGTGCTGAGAGAGTGTCGCAGTCTGTTTTGCGCTAACGAAGTGGCAGGGGCGTTTGTCTTTACTAATGCTATGGGATGGTTATATCAGTATTGGCGTGATGATGAACGAAAAACTATTTCAGCGAAAATAGGAATAGATAAATTCGCCAAAATTACCGCAGCAGAAGTTATCCCCATCACTCAGATATACACCGAGCCTTATATGGTTGATTTCCTTTTGCAGAATTCACTTGTCCCCTTGTGGCGGAGAATGCATCCGGCGAGTAATATAGTAGCCGGTTTGCCATTCTATGTAAAAAGAGTTGATGGGCCAAGTATTAAGGAGAAACCGATTGAAAGAATAACAGTGCTGGACCCAGCTTGCGGTTGCGGAAATTTTTTATTAGGGGCATTCGATTTATTATACCTTATGTATACTGAGACAGGCGGCTATAATGCAGAAGAAGCGTGCGAATCAATTATAAGCAATAATTTATTTGGCATTGATATTGATGCAAAAGCGTTGGAAGTAACTCGCGCAGTGCTTTGGTTAAGAGCTAAAGAGACGGCACCAGGTTTTTTCGAGACGGCGCAATTTGGTTTTGAACGTCACATTATTGCAGCGGATGAATATATGTTGGCAGGCACTGGTGAATTAGGTTCTTTGCTAAGGGTTGAAAGTCCAATTAATTCGCTGGCCGAACTGTTGGTAAATAAATATGATGTGGTTGCAACTAATCCTCCGTATATTGACAAACGTAACTACCCTATTATGATAAGGGAATACTTGCGGCGGCATTATTCAGTTGGTGCCGGCAACCTTTATGCTGCGTTCATTATCCGTTGCCAGGAATTAGCTGAACATTATGTTGCGATGATAACTCCTCAGACTTTTCTGTTTATTAAAAGTTACAGTCAGTTAAGGAAGGACATGTTTCAGTGCGGTACTATCCGGACGTTAGGACATTTAGGGTTAGGTGCTTTTCGCGAAGTTTCTGTCGATACCGCAATGTTTGTTCTGGCTTTAAATGACGATCAACCTGGGGTATATTTTAGGTTAGTGGGTGTACAAGATAAAGCAAATGGATTATTAAAGTCGATACATGGGCATAACAAAGATGAGAAGAGTGATGGGGTTTTTATACGGTCTCAGCGCCAAATAACTCTTTTAGCGGGATCACCGGTGGTCTATTGGCTTGGAAACGGCGTGCTTCGTATGATAAGAGAATCCTGCCAGTTAAAGGACTATGCTGATATAGTTCTTGGGATGAAGACTTCGGACAATAAGAGATTTGTTCGGTACTGGTGGGAACTACCAGGATGCGAACGTCGGAATTTTTCGAACTGGCTACCGTATGAAAAGGAGGCCAGTGGCTATCGGTTTAAGCGAAATTCAGCCCATATTATTCTATGGAATGATTTTGCCCAGGATTATTACAGACGGCATTATTCGGCTCAGCTACCAAACCGTAAGTATTGGTTACGTCCGGGAATTGTTTATGGGCAGATTAGCAGTAAAGCTTTTACCGCTAAACTTCTTCCTTCCGGACATATGACCGATATGGCGGCTAGCTGTGTATTTCCACATAAGGATGAAGACGTATGGATTATATTAGCGCTATTGAATTCTAAAATATACCAGTGGATACTAAAAGCCTTTAATCCTACTCTTAATTATCAACCCGCTGATTTACAACGGTTGCCTGTTCACGGTTTTGAACAAGAGATTAATAGGATTCTGCGAAAACTGGCGGTGATCGCATCTGAAGCATCAGGCAGACTACATGAGATGGAAATAACTGATCGGGAATGTGGCTTTGACTTGACACAATTTTTCCCGCTGGCGGAAAAAATGACTGATCAGTTTTCTGAGGCATGGTTAGCAGCACTTCGATATATTTTGGCTACGGATGCAATCGACGTCAAATTAGCTGAAAGTTTGAACTTGCCAAAGTCTGAAAACCAGGATATCTTCTCTGAAGTCGGTTATATAGCTTGTCAGCACCCAGTAATATTTGATTATGAACCAAAGGTGATTGAGGATATATCTATGCCGCGTCCTCACCGTATGTTAGTCGAAGCAAAAGAGATAGTGGCGATAAAACATCGTTTGAAAGAAATATATGAAGCCGGACCTGATAAGGAAATGATTTATTTTGTTACTATGTTGGAAGAAATGGCGCATAAACTGAGGATTCATCCAATATCAATTTACACACTTGTAATTGATAGCCTTGCCTGTGAAGGGTGGCGATCAAGAATGATTGAAAAACGGTTTGCCGAGGATGCAATAACTAGAGTGGTGTTGGAGACAATCGCCTCAAGTGCGTTTATACCTTTGACTACTATGGGTGAAGATAAAATTGTGGTTGATTTTGTGCGTGAATATATAGGAGCGGTATGTGAACTGCCAATGCTTGAAGCTCAATTTGAGGCTTTTGTTGGCGTTTCGTTAGAAGTATGGCTGGCTAACAACTTTTTTAAGCGGCATATTATCCAGTTTCGTAAACGTCCTATTGTTTGGCAGCTTGCTAGTCGCCCAATGTATGGAAAACCGGCCTTTTCCTGTTTTGTCAACGCCTATGATGCTAATTGTCTGCCGGAAGTTCGCTTATGCGTACAGAAACAAATAAAATACCTTAAGAAGACTTACCAGGTAAGTGAGCTTGAAGACTTTATTTTTCGGTTGGATAATGTGATTATTCAGCAGGTTCGCCCATCTTATGGGGTACGGCTGAATATAGCACCTTTTGAGAAGGCTGGATTATTGGCGGCACCAGTTTTGGGAAGTGTTGACGTTGCCAGGGCGATGGAAGATTATTATAAATGGCAAAATACATTCGAATCTTCGAATTAATTAATCAAAACGTTGGGATTTATTACTGGAGTAATGTCTCTTGGGGATACTGGGACAAATTTTTACAGCAACTGTTAGAAAAAGCTGGATTTGACCTGTTTAGATATGATATTATTACTTAAATACGGATGAAACTAACTTGTGAAAGGAGCAATAATTATGTTTGATGATAAGTTTGGCCCGGAAGGCCTGACTTTTGATGATGTTTTACTAATTCCTAATCGGTCAGATGTTTTGCCTAGGGAGGTTGACGTAAGCACTGCGCTTACAAAAAATATCCAGCTAAACGTGCCCCTTATGAGTGCAGGTATGGATACAGTAACTGAGGCCCGTATGGCGATTGCCATGGCACGGGAAGGAGGCCTTGGCGTTATCCATAAAAACATGTCTATCGAGCGTCAGGCCAATGAAATTGACAAGGTTAAACGGTCTGAACATGGCATTATTGTTGATCCAATATTCTTGGCACCGCATAATATTCTACAGGATGCCCACGATTTGATGGCAAAGTATAGAATTTCAGGGGTGCCTGTTACTGAAGGTAGTAAACTTGTCGGTATTCTTACAAACCGTGATTTGCGGTTTGAAACCGATTTGTCGCGCAAAATCAGCGAGTGTATGACCAGAGAGCATTTAATTACCGCTCCGGTGGGGACTTCACTGGAAGAGGCTAAAGCTATTTTGGCTACTAATCGGATTGAAAAGTTGCCACTGGTTGATGCCGCAGGTAATTTAAAGGGTCTTATAACCATCAAAGATATTGAGAAAGCGCAAAAATATCCTAATTCAGCAAAAGACTCCAAAGGAAGATTGATTGCTGCTGCGGCTCTTGGCGTAGGGGCCGATATGATGGAACGGGCTGAAGCTTTGGCTGCTGCCAAAGTCGATGTTTTTGTTGTTGATACTGCTCATGGACATTCCCGTGGTGTTGTTGAAGCTGTCAGAACCATAAAAACTACATACCCTCATATTGAAATTATTGCCGGAAATGTTGCTACTGCTAGTGCCACACGCGATCTTATCGAGGCGGGGGCAGATGCTGTAAAAGTTGGGATGGGTCCAGGTTCAATTTGTACTACCAGGGTTATCGCTGGCATCGGTGTTCCACAAATTACCGCCGTTTATGACTGTGCTACTGCTGCTCGTTCCTATGGAGTTCCGGTAATAGCTGATGGTGGAATAAAATATTCTGGTGATATTACAAAGGCTATTGCCGCTGGAGCTAATGTTGTCATGATTGGCAATCTTCTGGCTGGGACTGAGGAAAGTCCAGGTGAAACTATTATTTATCAGGGACGTAGTTTTAAAGTTTATCGTGGAATGGGGTCTCTTGGGGCAATGGTTGAAGGCAGCAAAGATCGTTATTTCCAGGAAAACATGGACAAGCTAGTGCCGGAAGGTATCGAGGGGCGTATCCCGTATAAAGGGTCGGTGGCAGATACGATTTTCCAATTGGTAGGTGGCTTAAGATCAGGTATGGGATATTGCGGCGTAAAAAATATTGAAGAATTAATTACTAAAACCCGCTTTATCAGGGTTACCAGCGCCGGACTTAAGGAGAATCATCCTCACGATGTCAGCATAACAAAAGAAGCTCCAAATTATAGTTTGTAAAAGTTAGAAGCTTAGCTTCAGTATATTAAAGCCGCCTAAAAACTATAAGGATGAACTAACTCAGATAAGTCGAACAGTAAAAAGTACCCCCATTCGTAGAAAAAATGAACTACGAGTGGGGGTATCCTTATAATGAGAAAGAAAGAGCAGGTATACACATAATGACAAATTAGAAATGAATAGATGGAGTGTCTGTGGTTCTCTTTTTATGTATTTAATAATCGTCTTGTTTAATATGATTACCAGGCAGGCGGGGTTTCAAGAGTAACCACTCGAAATTCAAAGCCCTCAGTTTTGAAGAAGGTTATAATATCAGGCAAGGCTTTCAATGTTTCACTATGGCCCCGGCCGTCATGCATAAGAACAATTGAATGACTCCAGAGAAAACTATGTTTGGTGATTTGGTTAGTTATATTGGTTATAAGTTTGTCGGCTTTGGTGTGTGAAGCATCTCCAGATTCGATATTCCAGCCGACTTCTTTATATCCCTGAGAACTTAAAGCATTCCAATATTCCTTGCTAAAAGTGCCTGTTGTTCCACCGGGAGCGCGGCAAATTACAGGGCGGACGCCGATAACTCCTTTAATAATTTCATCAGTATGCTGGAGTTGGCTGGTAAATGAATTTGTAGAATGGTAAAGATCTCGGTATACATGATTGTAAGAATGATTGCCGATAGCGTGGCCGGCGTGGAAAATGCGTCTCAGGATAGCAGGATATTTTTCTGCTTGCGTTCCGACAACAAAAAAAGTGGCTTTGACATTTTCTTTTGTAAGGATGTCCAGGATTAGCGGAGTAATATCCGGGTCTGGTCCGTCGTCAAAGGTGAGATAGACTACTTTTTGGCCGTAGTACGGAGCAACCTGCGGCAGACCTAATGGCAGTCCAGCCTTCTGCCGTTGAGGCAAGGTCAGAGCGTCATATAATGCTATACCTGATTGCGGTACCGTAGGAATGTCACTAAGATAACAGACATTTGGTGGCGGAGAAACCTTTGTTTTGGGAATTCCAACTTGTGATGCCAAGGTGGTGATATCCGGATCGTCAGGGATGTTCTCATCATCCCAAGCCAGTACGGCAAGAGGTGAAAGAGACGAAAAAAGAAAAATGACGACAAAAATACGACAGATGGTACTGAAAAAAGTCGAATAGCTTAACATAACCAATCCCTCTATTGTTGTCAGGTTTTAGTACTGTATTCGGCGTTTATATGATGATTCCTGCGCGTAAGTGCTGTCAACCTTTGGGTATACTATTTTTGGACAGAGGAGGGTTTGGGTATGGAGAAAAAAAATATTAACACTAAAATATGGTCTAATTGGTGCAAAAAAATATTCCGGGTAATTTTTGCGACATCTTTTCTGATGATGTTTGTAGATGTTGGTTATGCTTTTTGGGGTCTTCCGGCCACCGATAATTTGACGAGCTTTGCAATGAAGGCGGCTACAGAGGTCTATGATATCAATGGACAGCTAATTTCAAAACTTTTTGAAGAAAATAGGGTTGTAATATCGATTACGAAGATGTCGCCGTATATTCAACAGGCTGTTGTTGCCAATGAGGATGTACGGTTTTATAGTCATTTTGGGGTCGATCCAATTGGAATTCTAAGGGCTATTTGGATCGACATTACTACCGCTAGTTTTGCTGAAGGCGGCAGCACTATTACTCAACAGCTAGCTAGAGGTTTATTTTTAACACAGGAACAGACAGTGGGGCGGAAACTAAAAGAGGCAGTACTTGCAATTATTATTGAGCGTAAGTTTTCAAAACAAGAAATACTACAGGCGTATTTAAACCAGGTATATTTTGGTGAGGGTGCTTATGGGGTAGAAGCAGCCGCCCAAACATATTTTGGCAAACATGCCGCCGAACTAAGTTTGGCTGAAAGCGCCCTAATGGCCGGATTGCCGCGTGGACCTAATATATATTCTCCGTATGCTGATATTGAGGCAGCACTCAGGCGGCGAGGCGAGGTGCTTCAGGGAATGGCGAATGCCGGTTTTATAACCGCGGAACAGGCAGTTTATGCTCAGAAAGAACCTATTCGATTGGTGGGTAAAAAGAAACGGACGGTGCAGGCCTCATACTTTCTTGATTATATAGCAAACGAATTGGTGGGGCGATATGGTGCAAATCAAGTATATAAAGGCGGTCTCAAAGTTTACACAACATTAGATATTAAACAACAACAGGCTGCAGAAGCGGTACTAGGAAAGTTTCAGGGGGCGGTGCTGGTTCTAGATCCGCGTACAGGGGAGATAAAAGCACTTGTGGGTGGTCGAAATTATGAGGAAAGCCAAGTTAATAGGGTTATAGCAGAAGTTCGCCAGCCGGGCTCTATTTTCAAACCATTTGTTTATACTACAGCACTCAATCAGGGATGTACTGCAAGCTCAATTATTGTTGATGAAAGAATTAATATTAATGGGTATTCGCCACAAAACTATGACCAAAAATATCGTGGGCCAGTAACGCTAAAAAAAGCGCTGCGCTGGTCGATTAATGTGGCAGCAGTAAAACTTGGGCAGCAAGTAGGCATGGCGAATGTTTTGGATTTAGCAAAATCAATGGGGATTACTACAATTGTGTCTGAAGATAACAATTTAGCAGCTGCGTTGGGTGGGTTGAATAAGGGAGCAAATTTGATGGAATTATGTTCGGCATATACCGCCTTTGCTAATGCTGGCGTTGTGTCTAAACCGGTGGCGATAATCAAAGTTGTGGATGGCAATGGTCAAATATTGGAAGAAATGCGGTTTCAGCAGCGGGCGGTGGTTAGGCCGGATGTTGCATATATTATTACTGATATGCTGAAAGGTGTGCTTCAGGACGGCACTGGAGCTGCTGCCAATATTGGACGTCCGGCCGCAGGTAAAACGGGAACTACCGATAATTACGAAACTGCCTGGTTTATTGGTTATACCCCGGAGTTGTTGGCCGGAATTTATGTTGGTAATGATGATCGTACTTCTGTAGGTATATCCGGCAGTCAGGTAGCTGGCATGTGGGGAACGTTAATGACAAAAATTTTGGCCGGTTCTAAGCCAGTGGATTTTATGGTTCCCAGTCAGGTTGCCACTCAAATTCCGATCTGTGCCGATTCTGGTAAACTTGCATTTCCAGGATGCCCGGAAACAGAGTATAGCGCCTTTGTAAGAGGAACCGAACCGACCGCGCTGGATCCACGGATCAAGTCGGGGCAACAAAATCCCTACGGATCTTCTAATCAGCAAAATCAGCCTATGGAGCCTTCTCCTGCTCCAAAACCTGGCTGGAAACTGCCTTGGCTAAGATTGCCGGGGATATGATAATATGGTAAAATGAAACATAATTATTTAAATTATGTTAAATCCATGTTAAGGGGATTAGCTATTTGTGCAAACACGAGTGTTGGGCGTAAGGGTTGACGTTGTTACAATGGATAAGGCGGTAGAGATTCTTGAAAACTTTATTGCCGAAAGAGTTTCACGCGTAGTTGCTACTGCGAATGCGGAAATGATTATGGCTACAAAAGGTGACAGTAATTTGGCTCAAATTCTGGAACAAGCCGATTTGGTGGTGCCTGACGGTGCCGGGGTGGTTTGGGCGGCTCGCTATCAAGGATGTAAAGTTCCGGAACGAGTTGCCGGATATGATTTAGTGCAGCGGCTTTTGGCCCAGGCTGCATCACATGGTTATCGAGTATACTTTTTCGGTGGGGCAGAGGGGGTAGCTGATAAAGCTTGCCAGGCTGCTAAGAAACAGTATCCGGGATTAAAGTTGGCAGGAACGCGTAATGGTTTTTTTTCCGCCAAGGACGAGCGCTTAATAATTGAAGAAATACGGTCAACTCGGCCGGATATATTACTAGTGGCGCTTGGCGTGCCGAAACAAGAAAAGTGGTTGGCAACACATCTTAAGGAACTAAATGTGCCGGTATCAATAGGGGTGGGCGGTACTTTTGATGTAATGGCCGGAAATATGAAAAGAGCACCGCTTTGGATGCAACGCTTGAACCTGGAATGGCTGTTTCGCTTGCTTATGCAACCGAAAAGGGCACTAAGAATGATGGCTCTGCCGCGCTTCGTCATAGCGGTGATTGGAGCCAAAAAACATTAGACAAAAACAAAGTGGGTATATTATAATGAGTGAGGAAAATGGGGCAGATTGCTTGCCTTGTTGTTATGTTCCAGAAAATATAAATATGATTTTCAGGCATTTGTGTATGGAGCATGGTGCCCAAAGGGGGTGGATGGATGGTTAAGGCTCCAATTGTTAAGGAAGGCTATTTGTATATAAGTATCTTAGCGTGCATTACGATTATAGTTGGCTTGACCGTTGACATATATTGGAGCGTTATTCCCGGGGTGCTATTTCTTTTTGTTACATTTTTTTTTCGTAATCCAAATCGCACAATTCCAGATGATATTGGAATGATTTTATCACCAGCTGATGGTGTTGTGATGGGGGTTAGCGAGGTATATGAAGATCAGTTTTTAGAAGAAATGGGAATACGGGTTACTATTTTCCTGTCGGTCTTCAATGTTCATATAAACAGAAGTCCTATAGCTGGAGAAATTAAGTATCAACAGTATACATGCGGTCGGTTTCGTCCGGCTTACAAAGAATCAGCTGGTTGTGAGAATGAGCGTCATACTATCGGTATTGAGAATGCAGAAATGCGCGTGCTGGTTACACAGATCGCCGGGATTTTGGCTCGGTGTATAGTGTCTTGGGTAACTCTAGGAAGTGTTCTAAAACGCGGAGAACGATATGGTATGATTAAGTTTGGGTCTTGCACAGAGATTGTTGTGCCCACTACCGTTGAAGTGCTGGTGAAAAAGGGTGAAAAAGTTCGGGGCGGCGAGACTGTTATCGGGAGGGTACGCAAATGAGAACGTTTATTCCTAATATGATAACTTCATCTAATCTTATATTTGGTGTATTTTCACTTATTGCTACATTTCATGGAAGTTATAATATGGCAGCAATCCTTGTGGTGGTGGCAATGTTAGCTGACAGCATGGACGGAAGGGTTGCGAGATACTTTAAAGTTAGTAGTGAATTCGGCAAGGAATTGGACTCTTTATGTGATTTGGTGTCATTTGGCGTTGCTCCGGCAGTGCTTGTATATAGCTATCTTCTAAAAGATATAGGTTTTTATGGTGCCGCCGTGGTTGCGGCATTCGCTGTGTGCGGGGCTTTTCGCTTGGCGCGGTTTAATGTTAATGCCTCAGTAGTAAAAGGCTATTTTATGGGGTTGCCTATTCCGGCCGCTGGTTGTGTTGTTGCTACTTTTGTTATGGTTGGTGTAAAGCCATCGGCGTGGATTATATGGGTAATGGTAGCCGTTTTTGCTTATTTAATGGTCAGCACAATAAAATATCCTGATTTTAAAGGAAAAGGTGAAAAGATTCGACCTATTCCAGCAGTTTTAGCGCTAATTGTTGCTGGCGGTATTCTGTTTTTTTCGGTGCAGGCATTTTTATTTGCAATCTTCTTTGCCTATGCAGTATTTGGAATTATTAACACTACTTTTGGTTTTTTTGACCAGCCTTCTATTAATTAACTAATTACAACTAGTGCGGAAAATAGATTTTTTACATGGTTATATTAAATTTTCACATGGATATATTAAAATATGAATGATGTATAGTTGCAGGAAAAGTATGTTTTATAGCGAAGAGTTTGCATAATATATTTTGTTGGTAAATGATAGTATTGTGTAAACCATTTGCTAATACAAAAAGAAGTATATAATGATATCCAGTGAATGAGCGCTAGACAGGTGAAGTTTTAACGCTGTTCTAAAAAGGAGAAAATTAACCCATGAACCATATTTTTGACTATATTATGATCCCCATGCAACTGATTATTCTATTCTTCACTCTGTACTATTTTATTCTTGCTTTTTTTGGTATGTGGCGGCGCAAGGAGAACAAAATATTAGTGCCGCAGAAATCCTTTGCCATTGTTGTGGCTGCTCATAATGAAGAAAATGTTATTGTGCAGCTTTTGGAAAATCTTCATGTGCTTAAATATCCACGGGAGCTTTATGATATATTTGTAGTAGCTGACAATTGTACTGATAAAACGTCTCAATTAGCTAGGAACGCCGGGGCTATCGTATATGAACGTTTTAATAATGAGCAACGAGGCAAAGGCTATGCAATGGAATGGATATTTGCAAAGCTTTTCCGGCTAAAACGTAAATATGATGGCATTGTAATATTCGACGCAGACAATCTGGTGCATCCTAATTTTTTATTGGAAATGAATAATCGTCTGTGTAAAGGGGAAAAAGTAATTCAGGGTTATCTTGACGCTAAAAATCCTAATGATACCTGGATTGCTGGAACATTTGCCATATCGTTTTGGCTCATCAACCATATTTGGCATTTAGCTAAATATAATCTTGGTTTGTCAAGCGCTTTGGGGGGAACCGGTATGTGTATCTCCACCGATGTTCTACAGGAATTTGGCTGGGGAGCTACTTGTTTGACAGAGGACTTGGAATTCACTATGAAGGTTCTCTTAAAAGGTATACGAACTACCTGGGCCCATGACGCCATAGTATATGATGAAAAACCGCTTACTTTTAAACAGTCTTGGAACCAACGCAAACGTTGGGCGCAAGGACATTTTGATGTTGCCGGACGTTATATTCCGTTGTTGCTTTATGAAGGATTACGTCGGCGTGACTGGCGGCTTTTGGATGGTGTTTTGCATCTTTTGCAATCACACTTTTTACTTATGTCAACCGTTTTTGTATTTTTTAGCTATCTCAATCCAACTTTCCACTTATATACTGACATTCTCTTTACCATCGTTCCGGTGCAAGTATGGACAATTATTGCTATTGGTCAGTATGTCTTTCCGATTCTTATATTGCTAATGATTCGCGCCCAAGTAAAATCTTGGTTTTATCTTATCTTCTATCCAATATTTGTTTATAGTCAGATTCCAATTACCTTTTTGGGCTTTCTTCACCGTAATGACCGCGAGTGGAGCCATACCCAGCATACACGCGGTATTAGTTACCAAGAAGTGGTGTTAGCAACAAATTCGGATGAGTTTCCTAAAGAAAACTTTCAAATAGCAGGTAAATAGATGAGTTTATACTCATCTATTTTTATAATCAGAGGGGGAAATTTAGTAATGTACGAATTGACAACAATCGTAGAATTTGAAGCTGCGCACCGGATGGCTGATTATCCAGGAAAATGTTCTCGCCTCCATGGACATAATTGGAAGGTAGAAGTAACAGTTGCTGGCAATAGTCTGGATAATATTGGAATGCTCATCGATTTTCGATTGCTGAAACAAAAAGTAAATGAAATAATCGAAACCCTGGACCATTATTACCTGAATGAGCTTGAAGATTTTCGTGATCAGAACCCATCAGCAGAAAATATTGCCAGATATATTTTTCAAAAACTCGGTGCACAGTTTGCGAAAAATATTACGCTTCAGCAAGTAAAGGTATGGGAATCTCCTCACTCGGCAGTGGCCTATCGGGAGGATTAAATGATGAATGCTGTTAATATTGTTGAAATATTTTCCTCCATACAGGGAGAAGGCAAATATGTTGGATGTCGTCAGCTATTTGTCCGTTTAAGTGGATGTAATCTTGCATGTAGTTACTGCGACACGGCTGATTCTAGGCTGCTTACTGCCAATGCTAAAATTGAAATGACGCCTGGAGGACGAGACTTTATTTTTAACAGTAATCCTATGCCAATACCGCTTATTGTTAGTTCAATAAACAAATTACTTTTATCTCCACACCATTCAGTAAGTTTTACTGGCGGTGAACCGCTTTGTCAGGTTGAGACGCTTGCTGAACTGGCAAAGAAAGTAAAGGGGCAACGCTACCTCGAAACCAATGGTACAATGCCGGAAGCACTCAGGATAGTTTTGCCATATGTCGATATAATAAGCATGGATATTAAATTGCCTGAAGTATCAGGACGGGATTATTGGCGCGAACATTACGAGTTTCTGAAGTTAACTCTTGGCAAGGATGTTTTTGTTAAGATCGTGGTAACCGGTCAGACAAAAGAAAGTGAATTTATTCAGGCCATGCGCTTAGTGGCTGATGTCGATTCAGACATTTTAGTAATAATTCAACCAGTAACACCATTAAATGAAGTTCTTGGTATTTCACCGGAAAAAATGTTGCAATTTCAGGCAACAGCGCTCGGGATTTTACGCGATGTAAGAGTAATACCACAGACTCATAAATATATGGGGCAACTATAGGAGGGAATAGTATTGCGCATATTGCTCACTAATGATGATGGGATTTTTGCGCCAGGAATTCAAGCGTTGTGGCGAGAACTGTCCGAAGTTGGCGAAGTTATGGTTGTTGCTCCCGATTCGGAGAGAAGCGCTACCAGTCAGGCTATTACCGTTCACCATCCGATACGTGTTGATCAGCATTGTTTTGATGATCCGCGAGTTTGCGGCTGGCGTATTGGCGGCACTCCTACCGACTGTGTTAAGATAGCTGTAGAAGCGCTGCTTGACCAAAAACCGGATATTGTTGTTTCAGGTATAAACCAAGGCCCTAACCTGGGGACTGATGTACTATACTCAGGTACAGTGAGCGCCGCTATTGAAGGTGCCTTGCTGGGGTTTCCGGCTATTGCCGTTTCTTTGACTAGCTGGAAGATGGATGATTTTAGTGTGGCTGCTAAGTTTACTAGTAACCTGGTGCTTACTGCTATTCAAAAACCTTTGCCACCCAGAACGTTGTTAAATGTCAATGTTCCGCCGCTGGCATCGTCAGAACTTAATGGCGTCGAAATAACTCGGCTGGGGGCTATTCAGTATGAAAACATTTTTGAACACCGTAAGGATCCGCGAGGGCGAAGTTACTACTGGATGGGAGGCAAACAAGTCGATTCGGAGAATGGCGCAGGAAGTGATGTTGCTGCCGTTAAGCAGGGTAAGATATCGGTAACGCCTATTCATTTTGATCTAACAAATTACAAGATTATGCCGTTATTAGAGGAATGGAATTTGACGACCTAGCATAAATTACAGTAAAACTTCTTGGGAGGGAACACTGTGGCTAGGGTTAGCAAACGCTCGCGATACAGCACTTCACCACAACGAGCTTCCAAAATTGCAATATTATTATTTAAAGGAGTCGTGGCTGGGCTGGGTGTAGCGATAATTGGCAGTATTCTGCTATCGCTTGCTAGTTTGACAACCGACAACGTTTTTATTGAGGAATATAACCGTTATATAATGATTGGAATTACAGTTGTTAGTATTTTTGTTGGTAGCGCTTATGCCGCTAGGAAGGCTGGATCTCATGGAATAATGATTGGAATTACGGTGGGAATTTTATATGTATTGATTACCATTGCTATTGGCATGGAAATTTCCCAGGATTCACCGGCATTGCTAATACTAACAAATAAATTCGTTGCCGGGATTGCCGCCGGGGCCTTGGGTGGAATGGTTGGCGTCAATTTATAAGCAGGTGGATGTGTTTAATCAGCGTAGAGTCTGAGCGGGCTGTAGCAGTTTTAGGCTACAGCTATTGTCTTTTGTCGCGTAGCAATACGGTATGGCTGACAACAAGCCGAACATTGTAAGTAGCAGAGCTATTCAAGCAATATGGAGGTAGATAATATGCGATATAAAGGCATTCTTTTTGATTTGGACGGGACACTTCTAGATACCAACAAGTTGATTATTGAATCATTTCAGCATACTTTTAAAGTTCACTATAATCGAGAAGTTGACTTGGATGTTGTGCGTGCTTATTTTGGGCGCCCGCTTAGGGCGGCGCTAGAGTATTTGGGACCGGATAAAATTGACGAGCTAACCAGAACATACCGTGAATTCAATGCCGCTAATCATGACCGATTGACAGGAATTTTTCCGGGCGTGGCTGAAACGATAAAATCATTGTATGAACAGGATATACGGCTAGCGGTTGTTACCTCCAAGATGCAGGCAAGAGCTCGGAAAGGTTTGGAACTATTTGATCTGGAAAAATACTTCTGCACTATTGTTGGCTGTGATAATTGCCAAAAGCATAAACCAGATCCGGAACCGGTGCAACGGGCGCTTAATGAGCTGGGACTGATCGGGGAAGACTGCTTGATGATTGGGGATAGCCCCTTTGACTTGGCCAGCGCAAAAGCTGTCGGGGTAAAAACAGCCGCTGTTCGCTGGACGGAGGTTCCCTGGAATTTCTTGATGGAGGAAAATCCTGATTATATTCTTGATAACATAAAGGATCTGCTGGCTATTTGTGAAATATAGCGTTAAAATACTTAGGGGAAAATTCGCTTTTTGTAGTTCGGCCTTATTGCGCATTTTGAAGGACAAGCATGGGCGGCTTGGTAAAGTAATTAATAAGAATAAGAAAGCTTATAAGCAGCTTATTATTATGGTAATAAAGCTGTTTACTTTTTAACATGGAATTTATTTGGATGATTATAGTAAAATGTAGTAGAATGAATGTACGGTAACATGCGAGTAATAATGTATAAGGGTGGGGATATAATGATAAAAATTGCAATTATTGGTGGAACTGGACTGTATGATCCCCGGATTTTAGATAACGTCCGGGATGGAACGGTGGTTACGCCTTATGGTGAGGTAACCTACAAAGTAGGCGAATTCAGCGGTCAAGCAGTAGCGTTTATTCCTCGTCATGGTAGCGCGCATTCAATTCCGCCGCATCTTATTAATTATCGGGCCAATATTTGGGCCCTGAAGAAACTGGGTGTTACTAATGTCATTGCTTCTACTGCTGTTGGCTCCCTGAACCCGAAAATGGGGGGCGGGGATTTTGTTTTGGTTGATCAGTTTCTTGATTTTACCAAAAGTAGGGTTGCCACTTTTTATGATGGCGGAGATCGGGGGGTTGTTCATGTTGATGTTACGCAGCCCTATTGCTCAAATCTTCGCGCTATATTGTTAAACGCTGCTCAAGAAATAGGAATACCGATTCATGCTTCTGGAACTTATGTTTGCACCGAGGGTCCTCGTTTTGAGACTCCTGCTGAAATCAAGGCCTACGCCAAATTAGGAGGGGATCTTGTCGGCATGACTAACGTGCCAGAAGTAGTACTTGCTCGGGAAGCTGAAATGTGCTATGTTACAGTTTCAATGGTAACTAATTTTGCGGCAGGGATTTCCCCGCATCCGCTGACCCATGGTGAGGTGCTCGAAACTATGGCCGCTAATACCGAGAAGATCAAACGCCTGATTATGGCCGCTATTGCCAAGATTGATACAAAAGAAGACTGTGCGTGCCGCCATGCCCTGGCCGAGTACGGCGGTTTTAAATTATAGAAGCGGGTGATTTAATGCAGTCAATTATATGGTCGCAAGACGGACTGAAGCTGCTTGACCAAACCTTACTGCCTAGTCGAACAGAGTATATTTCATGTCAAGACTACCGTCGCGTTGCGGATGCAATCAGGCGGCTAGAGGTTCGGGGAGCTCCGGCTATCGGGGTGGCGGCCGCATTTGCGATGGTGTTGGGTGCAAGAGAAGTTAGTGAGAGTGGCGGCGATTTCTTGCCCGCTTTGAGGAATATCGCCAAGGAGTTAAAGCAAACAAGGCCAACAGCCGTTAATTTGTTTTGGGCAATTGACAGAATGTTGGCAGCGGCCAGTCGTTTGGAGGCCGCCCAAAAGGACGAAATTCTGGCCGCGCTTGAAGATGAAGCACTGGCGCTTGCCGAAGAAGATAAAACAGTCAATCAAAAAATTGCTAAATATGGAGCTGACCTGTTTAGCAGTGAAATAAGTATCCTTACCCATTGTAATGCCGGAGCGCTTGCGACAGTTGCTTTTGGCACAGCGCTTGGTGTCATCCGTCACGCGTGGGGGGAAGGGAAAATCCGTCGGGTGTTTGCTGATGAAACCAGACCCCTTTTACAGGGGGCTCGACTTACTGCATGGGAAATGATGCAGGAGGGAATTCCGGTTACACTTATAACTGACAGCATGGCTGGCTGGGTAATGAAAAAGCGAATGGTTGATGCCGTTATAGTCGGCGCTGATCGAATTACTCTTGATGGTGATGTAGCTAATAAAATAGGTACTTACAGTGTGGCGATTTTGGCCAAAGAGCATAACATTCCATTTTATGTGGCTGCTCCAGTTGCAACCTTTGATTTTTCAATTAAGAGCGGTGAAGATATTGTAATTGAAGAACGCAGCAGCCGGGAAGTGACCTCTTTTGGAGGAGTAGATACTGCTCCGGGGGGCGTTGATGTTTTTAATCCGGCGTTTGATGTCACGCCCAATTCACTGGTAACAGCGATTGTTACTGAATGTGGCGTAATCAGGCCGCCCTTCGCGGCGGCGATTGATAAGTTAAACGATAAGAAGGGTGGAAGGTAAAATGAATTCAATTATTAGGGACAAAAATTTGGCTCCCCAAGGGTTGGACAAAATTAACTGGGTTAAGCAGCATATGCCTGTACTTAATGTTCTGAACGACGAACTTTCGGCAACAAAACCACTGGCCGGGAAAAATATGGTTATTACAATGCATCTTGAAGCAAAAACGGCTTATTTAGGACTGGTACTGAAAAATGCCGGTGCTAATGTCGCTGTTACAGGCAGCAATCCCTTGTCAACTCAGGACGATGTGGCGGCGGCATTGGCTGATCAAGGTGTTAGCGTTTTTGCCTGGTATAATACGACAGCCGAGGAATATGAGCAGTTCCTCCATAAAGCGTTGGATACAAAACCGGACATTATAATTGACGATGGCGGCGACCTAGTATCACTTTTGCATGGCAATCGTTCAGAATTGGCTGGCAATATCTTGGGCGGGTCGGAAGAAACGACTACCGGTGTTCATCGTCTCAAGGCGCTGGCTGCGTCAGGAAAACTGCGTTTTCCGATGATGGCAGTAAATGATGCTTACTGCAAATACCTATTTGACAATCGGTACGGTACTGGGCAGTCAACTTGGGATGGCATTATGCGTACAACCAATCTTACGGTTTGTGGAAAAACCGTAGTTGTTGCTGGATACGGCTGGTGTGGTAAGGGGGTTGCAATGCGTGCCAAGGGACTTGGTGCAAATATAATAGTAACCGAGATTGATCCAATTAAGGCGGCTGAAGCAGTGTTTGACGGCTTTACTGTAATGACAATGCTTGATGCTGCTCAGCGCGGCGACTTTTTTGTGACTGTAACTGGTTGCAAAGATGTTATCAGGAGTGAACATCTGGCAGTTATGAAAAACAACGCTGTTATGGCTAATGCTGGTCACTTCGATGTCGAAATTAATAAGATAGATTTAGCCCAAATGGCGGTATCGCAGCGGACTGTTCGCAAAAATATAGAAGAGTTTGTAATGAAAGATGGACGCAAGCTTTATCTTTTGGCCGAAGGCCGTTTGGTAAATCTGGCAGCAGGGGACGGACATCCGACTGAGATCATGGATTTGTCCTTTGCCACTCAAGTAACGGCGGTACTCCACATCTTGGAGAATCACGGAAAAATGCGTAATGAAGTTTACACTGTACCCTATGAACTGGATTGCCGGGTTGGTGCGCTTAAATTAAAGGCTATGGGGATTACCATTGATACGCTATCGGCTGAACAAATTGCATATTTGAATCAAGCGTAGTATCCTGTTGTGAAGTTTTGAAGGAGTGGAATAAAATTGAGTGATAATATAGCTGACCTTAAAGAGCAGCTTGTTGTTACCGGCCGTTCTATTTTGGACAGAGGACTGGTGGCCGGGACATGGGGCAATATTAGCGTTCGTATAGCAGAATCTGGTAATATTGCTATAACTCCTTCAGGGTGTGACTACCATGCTCTTTCGGCGCAGGATATTGTAATTGTTAATAATATTGGCATTAAGGAGGAAGGCGAATTAATACCTTCTTCTGAGATGCCGCTTCATCTGGCGATATACGCTGTGAGAAGCGATATTCAGGCCATTATTCATACTCATAGCATTTTTGCCAGCGCTTGCGCTGTAGCACACTGCGCCATACCACCGATGATCGAGGATTTGGTTCAGATCGTGGGGGGCGGAGTCGAGGTGGCTGAATATGCTTTGCCGGGAACAGATGAGCTGGCAAAAAATACTGTTATCGCTTTGGCGGATCGCCAGGCGGTGTTAATGGCCAATCATGGACTTGTAGGGTGTGCAAAGACGCTACGTGAAGCGCTTATGGTGGTTGAACTGGTTGAAAAAGCGGCGCAAATTTTTATGTATGCAAACATGTTGGGTGGTCCAAAGCTATTGAATAAAGAGGATGTTGCCATAATGCGCCGGTTTTTTGTTGAACAATATCAACTGAGGCAAGGGGGAAGAACGTGAATGGCTAAAATACTACTGAAAAATGGTGAATTACTTGGAACTGACGGTCAAACTACGAAAGCTGACATTGCCATTGTTGACAGCATTATTGATCAGGTGGGAAATGTAGCTTTGGATTGGCAGGCTGACCAAGTGATTGACTGTACTAATAAATTAATTCTGCCGGGTTTTGTAAACACTCATACTCATGCGGCCATGAGTCTTTTTCGTAGTTATGCCGATGATATGGCGTTAATGGATTGGCTCCAAAATAAAATTTGGCCAGCGGAAGACAAACTTACGGGTGATGACGTATATTGGGGAACGTTGCTGGCAGTAGCGGAAATGCTGAAATCAGGTACAACTACCTTTAACGATATGTACTTTTTCATGGACGAGGTTGCTAAAGCTGTAGCAGAAAGCGGCATTCGGGCTGTTTTATCCCGGGGCATGACTGGGGTTACGCCGACTGCTGCTCAGGCTTTGGTAGAAAGTGAGAAGCTCTTTGATGATTGGCATGGGGGAGCTGATGGGCGTATTACCGTGATGCTCGGGCCGCATGCTCCGTATACCTGTCCCCCAGATTATTTGAAAAAGGTTATCGCCTTGGCCGGTAAGCTCGGGGCTGAAATCCATATTCATCTTGCTGAGACAGCAGGCGAAGTGGCTGACTGCCATAAAGAGTATGGAAAATCACCAATAGCATTGATGAATGAATTAGGTCTGTTTGAGTATGGAGTGTTGGCAGCTCATTGTGTTCATGTGTCAAATGAAGACATTGCCATTATGCAGGAAAAGAGCGTACGGGTATCTCATAACCCTGGCAGTAATATGAAGCTTGCCAGTGGTGTTGCCCCACTTCCGGCAATGCTTGAGGCAGGTCTGTGTATTGGCGTGGGGACTGACGGTGCGTCCAGTAATAATAATCTGGACATGCTGGAAGAAATAAGATTGGCAGCTCTTCTCCACAAAGTCAATACCCTGAATCCGGTGGTTATTCCGGCTACAGAGGCGATAGCCTTGGCCACTTCGTCAGGAGCTGAGGCTTTGGGGTTAGGTAAAGTTACTGGCACACTGGCCCATGGATATCAGGCTGATATTACTATAGTAGCAATGGATTCTCCCCAGTGGTATCCGCGGCATAATCGTGCATCGCTATTAACTTATGCTGCAAATGCCGCTGACGTTGACACTGTGTTGGTGGCTGGTAAGGTGTTGGTTGAAAACCATAAATTGACAACTATCGATGAGGAACGGATTTGTTTTGAAGCGCAAAAGCGGGGTTTGCGGTTAGCTCAATCCTGATAAAATCAGCCCAACCGGCCATTTTATTAATAATTAAAAAATTCGCATAACAACTGATTAATAATAGAATAACTTGCCACTACCGTTTAGGTGGTTACAAGGGTTGACATATTTTTTAAATAAGGTATGATTTAAAAAGTATATTATTATATCGAATTCAATGGCCGCATCTATTTTTATGCGGCTGTTTTCGGTATAGTGGTTTGAGCACATAAGAGCTGGGAGGGAAAAACTATGAGCAACTGCAACTGCTGTTGCAGCCAAGAAAGTAAGTATTTTGAAAAGTTGGAATCTATCCTAAAAAATTACGAGGGCAAAGAATCTGATCTAATCCCAATTCTCCAAGATATTCAAGCTGCATATGGTTATTTGCCTGAGGATGTTTTAAACAAAATGTGTGAAAAAACGGGCATGTTTCAGACTCAAGTAATGGGTGTGGCGACATTTTATTCCCAGTTTCGCCTTCAGCCAACAGGGGAGCATGTTATTAAGATCTGCTTTGGTACTGCCTGTCATGTTAACGGAGCGGAAAAAGTAGCCGATGCTCTGGCTGATGAACTTAAAGTCAAGTTTGGCGGCACCACCGAAGACGGAAAATTCACGCTGGAGACGGTTGCCTGCTTGGGTTGTTGTAGCTTGGCGCCGGTTATTATGATCGATGAGGAAGCTTATGGCCGTTTAACGCCTGATTCTGCGCGCAACATTATACGTGAGTACTACGCGACAGGGAGGGCGTAAACATGGACAAGAAATATAAAGTTATTGTCGGTTTGGGGAGCTGCGGTATTGCTGCTGGTGGTTTGAAAGTCATGGAGGCGATCAAGGCTAAATTAGTGGCAATGGGTGTAGCTGTTGTTTTAGATGAAACAGGCTGTATGGGTATGTGCTATAAAGAAGTCTTGGTTGAGATCATTAATCCAGATGGTAAAAGCTATATTTATGGTAATGTAACTCCTGATAAAGTTGACCAAATTTTTGATGCGCATATTGGACAAGGTCAGCCAGTTACAGAGATGGTTGTTCAGGGAAGCGATATTTCAACTAATGAAGATAGCTTTTTTGCCAAGCAGCAACGTATCGTTCTGCAACGTTGCGGTAAAATAAATCCTGAATCACTGGATGAAGCTATAGCTATGGATGCCTATAAGGCGATCGAAAAAGCGTTAAAGACCATGACCCCCGAACAAGTAGCAGAAGAAGTATTAGCATCAGGGTTACGTGGTCGTGGCGGAGCTGGCTTTCCAACCGGGATGAAATGGAAATTTGCTGCTGCTTCGAAGGGTGACAAAAAATATATTATTTGCAACGCTGACGAGGGTGATCCCGGAGCCTTTATGGACCGCAGTGTACTTGAGGGTGATCCTCATGCCGTATTAGAGGGAATGATGATTGCCGGTTATGCTATTGGCGCTGACGAAGCATATATTTATGCTCGGGCAGAGTATCCAATTGCAATAAAAAGGCTTAAAATTGCTATTAAAGCGGCAGAAGAAAGAGGCTTTCTGGGCAAAAATGTGATGGGCACCAGTTTCAATTTCAAAATAAAAATCAAAGAAGGTGCCGGTGCTTTTGTTTGCGGGGAAGAAACCGCGCTAATTTCTTCGATTGAAGGCAAACGCGGCATGCCTAAGATTCGCCCGCCATTTCCGGCCCAGTCAGGTTTGTTTGCTAAACCAACCAACATAAACAATGTTGAAACTTATGCTAATGTGGCCTACATTATTTTGAACGGTGCAGCAAGCTATAATAAATACGGCACAGAGAAAAGTAAGGGTACGAAAGTCTTTGCTCTGGCAGGAAAAATTGCCAGGGGGGGCCTGGTGGAAGTACCGATGGGGGTTTCACTCAAAGACGTAATTTATGAAATTGGCGGGGGAACATCTTCCGGCAAGCCATTTAAAGCAGTTCAAATGGGTGGCCCGTCAGGGGGCTGTATTCCTGCTAACCTTTTGGATACCATCATTGACTATGATTCGGTTAATAAGACTGGGGCAATTATGGGTTCTGGCGGTATGATCGTAATGGATGAAGATAACTGTATGGTAGATATTGCCCGCTACTTTTTATCATTTACTCAGTCGGAATCATGCGGTAAATGTACTTTTTGCAAAATCGGCACCAATCGGATGCTTGAAATTTTAACTCGGCTGACCAAAGGTGAAGGCCGAGAAGGCGATATCGAACTATTGGAAGAATTGGCAGACCAGATTAGGCGAAATGCGCTATGCGGACTTGGTCAGACTGCTCCTAACCCTGTACTCACTACCCTCAAATATTTCCGGCATGAATACGAAGCCCACATTAAAGATAAGAAATGTCCGGCAAAACAATGTCGGCCTTTGATAAAATACCTCATTCTTGAAGATAAATGTGTGGGCTGTACTGCTTGTAGCCGGGTATGTCCGGTCAAAGCTATTTCCGGTGCGCCAAAAAAAGCTCACACAATTGACAGCAGCATTTGCACAAAATGCGGTGCATGTAAAGAAAAATGTCGCTTTAGCGCTATTGTAATTGATTAAAGGATGAGGAGAGGTGAAAGGCTGATATGGAAAAATTGAACCTGAAAATAAATGGCATTCAGGTAACTGCCAGACCGGGCCAGACCATCCTGGATGTGGCGCGGGAACAAAATATATTAATTCCTACTTTATGTCATGATGATCGTCTAAAGCCTTTTGGCTCCTGCATGTTATGCAGAGTTGAAGTGGAAGGCGCACGTGGAAACATGTTGGCTTGCGCGACACCGGTTACTGACGGTATGGTAGTTCGTTCGGAAACCGATGCTGTAAATGAATCCCGGAAAACTTGTCTGGAATTGTTACTGAGTCAACATTATGGCGACTGCACTGCGCCGTGCAGTATGACATGCCCAGCAGGCATTGATGTTCAAGGCTATATTGCGCATATTGCAAACGGCCAATATCAGGAAGCTGTTAAATTAATAAAAGAAAAGAACCCATTGCCTTTGGTATGTGGTCGGGTATGTACTCGTCCATGTGAAGATGAATGCCGTCGTAATCTTGTGGATGAACGGGTTGGTATTGACTACTTGAAACGGTTTGCCTCAGATTATGATCTTAATAGCGGCAACCCATATGTACCTGAACGGAAACCTGCTTCCGGAAAAAAAGTTGCGGTAATCGGTGCTGGTCCTGCTGGTCTCTCTTGTGCTAACTATCTTGCCCGTGAGGGTCACACGGTGACAATCTTCGAACGGTGGCCTCGGGGTGGCGGTATGTTGCGCTATGGTATTCCCGCATATCGTTTGCCCAAAGATGTCTTGGATAAAGAAATTGATCTTATTAAAGCGCTAGGCGTTGAGATTCGTTACAATACTACTTTTGGTAAAGACGTGACTACCGCTAGTCTGAAGAAAGACGGCTACGCTGCAATTTTTCTTGGTGTTGGATCGCAGGTAGGTACAAAGTTGGGGTGTGACGGGGAAGAAGGCATTGCTAACATTCTCGCCGGTGTTGAATTTTTGGGTACGGTTGGGTTAGGTCAACCAGCGGATATGACTGGCAAGAAAGTAATTGTTGTTGGCGGCGGCAATACTGCTGTCGATGCTGCTAGAACTGCAATCAGGCTTGGTGCGAGTGAAGTGAAAATGGCTTATCGTCGTACTAAAGCCGAAATGCCAGCGCATGAAATGGAAATAGAAGAAGCCGAATTTGAAGGCGTTCATATTGTAGAACTTGTCGCAACAGATAAAGTTGCTGAAATTAATGGCCGGGTTGCCTTAACATTGTATCGGATGGAACTTGGCGAAATGGATGCTTCAGGACGTCGCAGTCCAGTTCGGGTTGCAGGTTCAGAATTTGTGGAAGAATGTGACTATGTTATTGCGGCTATTGGCCAGGATCAGGATCTTTCATTTATCAGTTCTGATTTTGCGCTTAATGCTGTTAGAAATCGTATTCAAGTTGATCAAGATCTCATGACAACTAATATTGAGGGTGTTTTTGCTGGCGGTGATGTTGTTACCGGACCCAAGACCGCTATAGCTGCGATTGCAGCTGGCCGCCAGGCTGCGCTAGCAATTGATCAATTCGTACGTGGTCAGAAGCTGGAAAAACTAGCTTCGGCATATAACCATGTAAAAGGTAAACTGAAGGAACTGAATAAAGAAGAATTTGAGCAACTACCCAAAGTTGTTAAAGAAAAAATGCCGATGCTTGATAAAAAAGCCCGCGAACACAACTTTAAAGAAGTTGAACTCGGCTTTGTCGAAGAACAGGCGCGGCGTGAGGCTGAAAGGTGCCTGTCTTGCGGCTGTAAAGATGTGCATGAATGTAAGCTCAGGGAGTTTGCTACAACCTATAAGGCTGAGCAAAACCGTTTAGCTGGAGCTATCAGCAAACATCCAATAGATGATTCTCATCCGTTTATTACTCGTGACCAGAACAAATGCATTATGTGTGGTCGCTGTGTAAGAATATGTCATGAACTACAGGGGGCTGGCGCTATTGGGTTTATTTCACGCGGCTACAATACTGTTGTTGCGCCGTCCTTCGGTAAGGCTTTTGCCGAAGAATCCCGTTGTGAGTCTTGCGGTCAGTGCGTGTCAAGCTGTCCGGTAGGCGCGCTTGTTGAAAAGGTACATTTGCCCAAACCAGGTCCATTTGTGGAAAAAACAATTTCAACTATTTGTAACTACTGTGGTACAGGCTGTTCGTTAGAAATAAATATTACTGCTGGACAGTATGTTAGGACTACTGCCCAAGTAGGACAAGGTGTAAATAATGGTAATCTTTGTACCCGCGGTAGATTTGGCAATGACTTTATCAATGCTGCCGATCGGTTGACTCAGCCGTTTATAAACAAAAACGGTAAGTTAGTATCAGCTTCCTGGGAGGAAGCTTATCAGGTGATTGGTGAAAAGCTGACGAAGAAATCCAGCAAAACCGGGATTTACGCATCCCAGCGTCTTACTAACGAAGAGTTGTCTTTGGTTAAACAACTGGCTCAAAAGTCCTTTAATATTAAACCGGCTAGTTTTGGTCTACGGACCGCCGCCTTTGGTGTTGCCAAAGCACTTGGTAATAAAGCAAAAACTGCAACTTATGAGGAACTTAAAGCTGCTGACTTTATTGCTTGTATCGGCTTTGATATTAAAGAAGTCAATCCAGTGGCTGCATTAATGGTCAAAGAAGCCGCCGAAAGGGGAGCTGAACTTGTACTGGTTTATGACCAGCCAAGCAAAATGACTCGTTATGCAACCGAGGTTATGGCTATAAAACAAGAAAATATCACCTGCTTTATAAATAGCTGCGTTGATGCTATCCGTGGTAAAGAGGCCAAAGCTTGTGAATGTGGCGACAATGAAAAGCATGCGCAAAGGGCCCGGTTGGTAGAACTGCTGGCCGGAGCTAAAAAACCTGTCTTCGTTATTGGCGGAGATATCAGCGCCCATGAAGCTGAAGCTGTTGCAGGCCTAGCTCTTGCTGCTGGTAAGGCCGATAAGTCGCTTCTGGTAATGCACGGTAAAGCTAATACTCAAGGTGCAATTGATTTGGGCTTTGAAGCAGCTTGCAGTAAGGCTAAAGACGCTTTCGTAATTTTCGGCGAAGATCCAGTGGGCTGCGGCGTGAACAATGCTGCGCTAAGCATAAAAGAAAGCGAATTTACGATGGTAGCGGATGTATTTCTTACTGAAACTGCAAAATTGGCTGATGTTGTGTTGCCGCTGGCTACGTTTGCTGAGACTGATGGCACATATACTAATAGCGAAAAGCGTACGCAGAAGCTTAATGCTGCTATACCAAGCCGTATTGGCAAAACCAATGCTGAAATTATCGCTGAAATTCTTCGAGTAGTCGGAGAGAAGAGCAGTGCAGCAGCGGAAGAAACTTGTGAGTCTGGCTTACCTTGTGCGGCCGCAGATTTTGCGGATACAGTTGAGCATTGGTTTGTGAAAAATAGTCCTAGAGGATAATTATGGTAAATTGAATAAGTGATTTTGATACCATGCCTGCCGGGTGAATGCTTTAGCATTTGCCTGGCGTTTTTTTTTACAAAGTTTTTTACGATTTTTCATGTTTTTAAACTTAATTCGAAAGCAGTACTACCTATAAACAAAATAATTTGTTAAAATAATATAAATCAGGAGATAAGTTAAGGGTAGATTAAGTTAAAGGAGTAATTATATGGTTGAACTATTGAACAAGGGAGTTTTTTTATTAAAGGGTAGTTTACTTATGGCGGATGCCGATAAACTAGGTGCTGACGAAATTAATAGTTGCTTGAATAAGGCGGGGATTGCTCCTTTGACTAGCGACGCTATCTGCAGGGATAAAGCACGTAAAGGAACTATCGCCCATCAGATTTTAAGCTGCCATAACAAGTCGGGCGATGAGAATAATTTAAAACTGCGGTTTGACGCGTTGGCATCGCACGATATTACTTATGTAGGGATAGTCCAGACCGCGCGAGCAAGCGGGCTAAAAAAATTTCCTGTTCCCTATGTTTTGACTAATTGCCACAACAGCTTATGCGCGGTTGGCGGCACTATTAATGAAGATGATCATGTGTTTGGATTATCGGCGGCGCACAAATACGGGGGAATATATGTTCCTGCGCACCAGGCGGTTATTCACCAGTATGTGAGGGAGATGATGACCGGCTGCGGCAAAATGATCCTTGGGTCGGACAGCCATACCCGTTATGGCGCTCTTGGGACTATGGGGGTTGGTGAAGGTGGACCGGAACTTGTAAAACAGATTTTGGAGAAGACTTATGATTTGGCGAAGCCGGAAGTGATAGCTGTTTACTTGGAAGGTGAACCGGCGGTTAGCGTCGGGCCTCAGGATGTGGCGCTGGCGATAATCAAGGCAGTGTTTAATAATTCGTTTGTAAAAAATAAAGTGCTGGAGTTTGTTGGTCCTGGGATTGCTAAGCTTTCAGTTGATTATCGCAACGGGATTGACGTGATGACTACGGAGACTACTTGTTTGTCGTCAATTTGGGTTACTGATGAAAAAGTAGCCGATTTTTACCGGGTGCATGGCCGAACGGATGAATATAAAAAACTGGAACCGGGTGAAGTAAGTTATTATGATGGCTTGGTGAAGGTTGATTTAAGCAAGGTTGAACCGATGATTGCTCTGCCATTTCATCCAAGCAATGTTTGGACTATTGCTGAGATTAACAAAAATGCAGCAGAAATTCTCCATGCGGTTGAAGTCGAAGGGCAAAAACAATTGGAGAGCCCTAATTTGAAGCTTAGCTTGGCTGATAAAGTTGTCAATGGGAAGTTGAAGATTGATCAAGGGGTAGTTGCTGGTTGCGCTGGTGGTACCTTTGAAAATATTGCGGCAGTGGCCGAGATATTAAATAATAAGTCGGTCGGCAATGGGGAGTTTTCTCTGAATGTTTATCCGGCCAGTCAGCCGGTATACATGGGGCTGATTGCCAATAAGGCAATAGAAAAATTAGTGCTGGCTGGCGCTAATATTAAGAGTGCTTTCTGCGGACCGTGTTTTGGTGCCGGTGATACTCCGGCCAATAATGGCTTGAGTGTTCGCCATGTTACAAGAAATTTCCCTAATCGTGAAGGTTCGAAGCCTGCTAGCGGTCAGTTGGCATCGGTAGCGCTTATGGATGCTCGGTCAATAGCGGCGACAGCTTTGAATGGCGGGATATTAACTTCGGCAGCCGAGGTTGAAGTGACGCCAGTAAGGTCTGATTACTCTTTTAACACTGATATATATAATAAACGGGTATACCAAGGGTTCGGCCTAGCTAAGCCAGAGGCGGAACTGAAATTCGGACCTAATATTGCCGATTGGCCGAAGATGATAGCTTTACCGAAGAATTTACTGCTTAAGCTGGTAACGGTGATTCATGATCCGGTTACTACTACTGATGAGCTGATGCCGTCAGGCGAGACTTCGTCATATCGTTCCAATCCACTTAAGCTTGCGGAATTTGCGTTGTCCAGGAAGGATCCCGCTTATGTCGGAAAGGCTAAAGCTATTCAACAGCTTGAGTTTGAACGGCGAAAAGCGGCGTTGGGAGGCAAGTTGTCTGACGACTTACAAGAAATTTACAAGTTGATTGGTGAAGCTGGTCAGGAACCCTTGCAGCTTTTTGAAGATACCGGTTTGGGCAGTGTAATCTTCGCTGTCAAACCTGGCGACGGTTCAGCTAGGGAACAAGCTGCTTCTTCTCAGAAGGTGCTGGGAGGGCAGGCTAATATTGCTATTGAATATGCTACTAAACGTTATCGCAGCAATCTTATCAACTGGGGTATGCTGCCGTTTACTATTGAGGAGGGCGTTCAGGCTAAGCTTAAGGTAAACGACTATGTTTTTATTCCTGGAATTCGTCAGGCGGTCATTGATGATTTGGATAGGATACCAGCAGTTATCATTAATGACACAGGAAAGACGTCTATTGAATTAAAGCTTGAGAATTTATCTAAAGATGACCGGGATATTATTTTGGCTGGCTGTTTAATGAATTATTATGCTCAATAAACACGAAGCATAACGGTTTCAGCATGAAGGCTTCTTTCTAAGGTTATCTTGAGCATGATTGTGAAAATGAAGAAGCTGAAGAGTTGGCGAAGGAAAAACTTTTTGTTAAGCCCAAGCTGTCCGCGTACTAAGAGCGACAGCTTGGGCTTTTTTTACTTTCGTTAAAAGCATAACCGTATCTATTTGTTAGCACAAAGTGTTATGAATTAAACAATTAACGATTAAGGTTATCCTAAACTGGCGTTAGACCGGTTTTAAAAATATCTGAAAATATAAACTTTTGACTAAAAATAGCATGATATCTAATGGAAACCACGTAGTTTATTGCAATTAAAGTGCTATAGAAGAATAAACCAGTTTAAAGTCAGAACATTATAACAGGTGAAATATACAGCAGATGGTGTTATAATGAACACGTGTCAGGCTATTGTAGCGCATTATGTTATGTAAACATAGAGGTGAAAGAATGCTGGAAGAGGCAATAAGGATGAAGGGAATGACATCCGCGATTTTCAGCCAGGTTGACGAACTACGTAAACAGGCGGATGCTATTGGTAAGGATGTTATAACTCTTAGTATTGGCAGTCCTGATCTTGCGCCTGCGCCGCATATTATCGCGGCTTTAAAAGAAGGCATCGAAAATACCAACAATTATGGTTATACGTTATCTAAAGGTGTGTCGGCTTTTCTTGAAGCTGTTGCAGCGTGGTATGACCGAAAATTTGGCGTTATACTAGATCCGGAGACTGAAGTTCACTCTCTTATGGGGTCACAAGACGGGTTAGCTCATATCGCGCTTTGCCTGGTCAATCCAGGCGATGTTGTGCTGGTACCTGATCCCGGCTATCCTATTTTCAGCGCCGGGCCGCTAGCGGCTAATGCCGAGCTGTACCGGATGCCGTTAATTGCTGCTAATAATTATTTGCCTGACCTTGATGCTATACCCTTGGACGTGCTAAGGCGAGCAAAAATAATGATATTAAACTACCCCAATAATCCGCTGGCGGCAATAGCTCCTAGCGAGTTTTTCCAAAAGGTGATTGATTTTGCCAAACGCCATCATATTTTAGTGTGCCATGATTTCGCATATAGTGAATTGGTGTTTGACGATTATCGACCAGACAGTATTCTGAGTTTTCCGGGAGCAAAAGATGTGGCAATTGAGTTTCATTCGCTTTCGAAGACTTACAGTATGGCTGGATGTCGGGCTGGGTTTGTTGTTGGCAATGCTAAGGCTATTGAATTATTGGGCCGAATCAAGTCAAACTTTGATTATGGGATTTTTTACCCGGTACAAATGGCGGCTATAGCCGCATTAAGAGGTCCTGATGACTGTGTTCGCCAGACGGCTGCATTATATCAAAGACGACGGGATATTATTGTCGACGGACTTATGGCCGCTGGTTGGAAAGTGCCACGGCCTAAGGCTTCGATGTATATTTGGGCGCCGGTTCCAACAAAACAGCTATCTTTTGATTTTGTTGTTGATCTTGTCAACGAGGCTGGGGTTGCTGTTATCCCAGGCGTGGGCTTTGGGGCCTGTGGTGAAGGTTATGTAAGATTTGCGCTGGTGCAGCCGGAAGAAAGACTGCGCTTGGCGGTAGAGAGAATAACCAAGTGGCTGGGGTAATCCAGCATATTAGTCCCAAGTGTTCCAATGGCTCCCGCCATCCTTATATAGAGGTTGCGATGGATACACACGCCAGTGTATTTTTTTCCAACATGAAGTAATCACACTAAAGGGAGTGGATTTGTACTATGTCTAAACCGCCGATTCCGGTAGGAATTTCCGCCCGGCATATTCATTTAAGCCAGGAGCATCTGGAGTTACTCTTTGGTACTGGGTATGAGTTAACTAATTTTAAAGCGCTGAGCCAACCCGGTCAATTTGCTTCTCAGGAGTTTGTTGATTTACAGGGAGAGAAAAGTACTTTTCCAAAGGTACGAATTCTTGGACCGGTTCGTGGGCAGACTCAGGTTGAGATTTCGCTTACAGATGCCGCAAAATTAGGTGTTAAGCCACCAGTAAGAGATTCGGGAGACCTAGATGGTTCTGCCGCTATTACAATTATTGGCCCCAAGGGAAAAGTAGAACTACATAGTGGGGTTATTGCTGCCCGCCGTCATATTCACATGACTCCAGTCGATGCTGAACAGTATGGGCTAAAGGATCATGATTTTGTCAAAATTCGCGTTGGCGACGAAAACAGGAGCCTGATTTTTGATAAAGTGCATGTTCGGGTAACGAATGCGTCCAGCCTGGAATGCCACCTGGATACTGACGAGGCTAATGCTGCTCTTGTTAAAACCGGTGATGTTTGTACAATATTTTCGAATTAATTAAGTAAGCATTTTTTACCAATAATTTACCAAGATTTTGTTGCACTGGCGTGAAAAACTTAATATCCTGCTAGGTAAACTGCGCCTTCTAGGATAATTTTGTAAAGTGAAATTATTTTAGGGGGGGCAGTTTATTTTTACCACTAGTTTTTATTGTTGTATACAGTTCAGGCTATGTGGTAAAATCTTGGTGACTGGAAACCATATAAATGCGGGGTGGTTATTTGCTTTTAAAGAAGCTGGAAGCCTATGGTTTTAAATCATTTGCCGAAAAGACTGAATTAGAATTTAAACCTGGTATTACAGCGATAGTTGGGCCGAACGGGAGTGGCAAAAGTAATATTTCTGATGCGGTGCGATGGGTGCTTGGCGAGCAGAATATTCGCAATTTGCGCGGCGCTAAAATGGAAGATGTTATCTTTGCTGGCAGTGTTAAGCGGCGACCGCTTGGGGTAGCTGAAGTTACGCTGGTGTTTGATAACAGTGACGGTCTTTTAGCGCTGGATTTTAATGAAGTGACTATTACGCGACGGGTTTTTCGGTCTGGGGATAGTGAATACTATATTAATAAATCATCTTGCCGCCTGAAAGACATCCATGACCTGTTAGTTGATGCCGGATTAGGACGGGATTCGATGACTGTTATCAGCCAGAACAAGGTTGATGAGGTGCTGAATAGCAAGGCCGATGAGCGTCGACTGTTATTTGAAGAAGCGGCTGGTATCATAAAATATAAAAATCGTAAAAAGGATGCACTCCGAAAATTAGATGATACAGAGAATAACCTTAACCGCGTTTTTGATATTACTTCGGAAATAGAGACGCAACTGGAACCGTTAGGCGAAAGTGCCAGAAAAACGACCCGGTATAATGAACTTGCACAGGAATTAACTGGTTGCCAAGTTACTTTGCTTTTGGATAAGCTTAGCCACGCTGAAAAGAATCAGGAGTCGGTAAATCTAGAAAAGGCCGCTTTAACTGACGAGGAAACAGATGTGACTGCCAGATTGGCGATTACCGAAACTGACAAAGAACGCCTCACCGACAAGCTTATTGATTTGGATGAAACCATTAAAAGCATTGAGAATGTTATTAACAGTACGACTACTGAAATTGAACGGATGGATGGTAAAGCTGCTGTTCTTACTGAGCGTACTGAGCAAGAACACAAGAGTTGTGAACGACTGGAGCAGGAAAAGAAGCGACTTGGCATGGAAACTGAAGAAAACCAGCGAATGCTTGAGTCGCGGCGCGAGGTACTTCGGGAGAAAGAGGGGCAGGAGAAAGAGCTTGAGACGACTCAAGCCTCTTGTGAGGAGAAGTTCCAGGAGGTAGAGGACGCTATCGGCGTTGTGGAACGCCAGATTGAGACCGCTAAGGACAAGAATTTTGACCACATGCAGGAGCTTGTTACTAATAAGAATACTTTGCGTACATTAGAACGCGATCTTGAGATTCTGAGACAAAGGCAGGGGCAACTGGACAAAGAGCGACAGAATTTTAGTAATCAATTAGCGGAAAGCAAAGGCTTATTAGATAATGCTAGTGCCGAACAAGCAGCGCTGAAACAAGAGCAATTGAGAACTAATTATCTTATTGGTGAGCTAACTGATCAAATACAACAGCAAGAAAAGACGCTAACTAAAGTTGTGGCGGAAGAAGCGCATCAGACTGGGAAAATCGGCGAAACAGCGTCCCGATTAAAAGTACTGGTCAATATGCAGGATGAATACGAGGGCTTTGGCCGGGGCGTAAAGAGCGTACTCAAGAGTACCGCCCCCTGGCGGCATGAAGTATGCGGTGCGGTAGCTCAAATTCTTACCGTTCCGAGCGAATATGTTGTGGCTATAGAAACGTCTTTGGGCGGTGCGCTTCAGCATATTATTGTTGAAAGCGATGCTACAGCCAAGGCGGCAATCGGTCTTTTAAAACACCAAAATCTTGGTCGGGCAACCTTTTTGCCGCTTAATACAATAAAAGTTAATCGACCCAGAGAGGCAGAAAGAGCTGCAGCTCTTTCTTCAGGGGCGATTGGTTTTGCTTCCGATCTGGTTGAGTGTGAAGAACGTTATCGGCCAGTAGTGGAATATCTTTTGGCTCGAACTGTTGTTGCGAAAGATATAGATGCGGCGCTTGGGATTGCCAGACAGCAGGCTTTTGGTGTGAGGATTGTAACGTTAGACGGTGAACTTGTTAGTCCAGGCGGCAGCATTACTGGAGGGAGCGTCGGACGGCGCGAGGCGAGTTTTATCAGTCGCAGCAATGAAATAGAAGTCCTTAAAGCTACTGTGACAGAAATGGAAACTAAACGCGGCGAGGTACGCCATCAGGCGGAAAACATTCGGGCAAAAATTGCTGCCCACAATAATGAACTCAGTGCAGCGTTCAACATGCGCCGGACGCAGGAACTTAGGCAGGCTGAACTGTCGGTGCATGCCGAGAAAATTGGCCTTGACATTAAGCGTTTAACGTTGTCCATTGATACTGTTGCCAGAGAAGTCGCTTCGTCTATGACCAGCAGCGATGCATATGCCACCCAAATTACTGCAGCCGCTAATCAGATAGCGTTTTTGGAAAGCCGTGATGTCGAGCATAAGCGTCAATTGACCGATTGGCAAGAAGAACTAAAAGGTTTGCAGGTGTCTCGGGAAAGAATTAGCGCTACACTGACTGATAGTAAAATCAGGCTATCAGCTTTAAATCAAGAGATTAATGCTATTAAGGAAAATTGCGAACATTACCTGCAAATATCAGGACGTTTAAAGGGCCTGTTAGAGGCAGCTGTTGCTGAAGAACAGCGGGTAAGATCGGAAATAGCCAAAGCCAAGGCTGAATTAATGGTGATCGCAGAGAAGCGAGAATTAGCGGCTGCTAGGAATAAAGAGCAGCAAGAACAGCGTAATATTGCATCAGCTGCTAAGCTTGAGGTGCTAGCCGGACAACAGAAGTTCGAACGTGAGATAAAAGAATTGCGGCGAAAAAACAATGCCTTACAAAGTCGCCGCCATGAAATGGAGCTTTTGGAAGCTAAAGTTGGCTATGAGATCGAGTATTGTCTGGAACAATTACGCGAAACCCATGCCCTGAGCATAGATGAGGCCAAAAGCTTATATCGGCAAGATGATCATACTGCGCTTCCGGCTAAGATCGCCGAGCTTGAAGATGAAATCGCTATGCTGGGGCCGGTAAATCCAGCAGCTATTGAGGAATTTGCCAAACTCAAAGATCGTTATGAATTTTTGCGTACCCAATACCAAGATTTAGCGGCGGCTAAGGATTATCTAATAACAATCATAAAAGAGATTGACAGCACAATGTCCAGGCAATTTAGTGAGGCATTTCAGAAGATAAACACTTATTTTGGAGAATTATATGTCAAATTGTTTGGTGGCGGTAAAGCAGAGCTTGAGCTTGTTGATCCGGATGATCTTTTGAACAGCGGCATTGAAATAAGTGTCCAGCCGCCTGGTAAGAAACAGCAGAACTTGGCACTGCTTTCTGGTGGCGAAAGGGCTCTAACTGTTATTGCTCTTTTATTTGCTTTTCTTACTCATCGGCCAACGCCATTTTGTGTTCTGGATGAAATTGATGCCGCCCTGGACGAAGCCAATGTGCAGCGTTTCAGTGATTTTCTTCGCGATTATTCTAAGGGGACACAATTTATTATTGTCACCCATCGCAGAGGTACTATGGAAGCAGCTGATGTCATGCACGGTGTGACTATGGAAGAGTCAGGTATTTCAAAATTGGTGTCCGTCAAATTTGTTGATCGGGCTGGCTAACAATACGGAGGGTAAACAATGGGATTTTTTGATCGTCTAAAGGATGGATTGACAAAAACACGCAATGGCTTTACTGAGAAAATTGAACAACTAATTTCTGGTTATACCAAGATTGATGAAGAATTTCTCGCGGATTTGGAAGCAGTAATGTTAATGGCCGATGTTGGGATTCATACTACAACACGGCTTATTACTGATATCAAAACCGCGATTAAAATGAATAAAATTCAGTCTCCTGAAGAATTAAGGCCTTTCTTAGCAGATAGAATTAGCGCTATTCTGGATGAAGGATTGGCACCGCTCGGACAAGCTAGTGAAGGGCCTACTGTAATCATGGTGGTGGGAGTTAACGGTGTTGGTAAAACTACTACTATTGGTAAACTTGGCAACTATTATCATAAGCAGGGTTTGAAGGTGCTTTTAGCAGCCGGGGATACTTTTCGGGCCGCGGCCATAGACCAATTGGAAATCTGGGGTCAGCGTATAAATGCTGATGTAATCTGTCACAGTGAGGGTTCCGATCCGGCGGCCGTTGCTTTTGATGCTGTACAGGCAGCAAAGGCGCGAAGGGCTGATATTTTGATTGTTGATACCGCTGGAAGGCTGCACACAAAATCTAATTTGATGGAAGAACTAAAGAAGATTTACCGGGTTATTGCCCGCGAAATACCGGACGCGCCGCATGAAGTTTTGTTGGTGCTGGATGCTACTACTGGGCAAAACGCGATAGTTCAGGCTAAGTTATTTAAAGAAGCAGTCAAGGTTTCAGGCGTTGTTTTGACTAAACTTGACGGAACAGCCAAGGGGGGAGTTGTTGTCGCAATTAAAGCCGAACTAGAGCTACCGGTAAAATGGATCGGTATAGGGGAAGCAACCGATGATTTACGGCCGTTTGATCCTAAGGAGTTTGCAGACGCTTTGTTTATCCGAAACTGACAAGTTAAAATACTTGACAGGTAAAGATGTTTCCGTTATAATCTCAAGTGTAAAGGGTTTTCCCTTGTCAGTGAGAAGGTGGTAGGCATGCTAGATAAAGTGCTGCGCATTGGGTTATTGTATGATTTTTATGGTGCGCTGTTAACAGATAAGCAACAGCGTTGTCTAGAAATGCACTACCTGAATGACGATTCGCTTGGAGAAATTGCACGGGCTAATGCAGTATCACGGCAGGCGGTGTATGATATTTTGCGCCGAGCTGAGCAAATACTGGAAGATTATGAGCTAAAGCTGGGATTGGTGGAGCGCTTTAAAGAGGAACAAGCTGCTATTCATAGCATATATGGTTGCATTGACAGCTTATCTGATGAAGAGCGTAAAATACCACAAATCAAACTTGCACTTGAAATATTGCAGGGGCTGATTAACCGGGAAGAGGAGACCTAAGATGGTTTTTGAAGGCTTAGCCGATAGACTGCAGCAGACTTTCAAAAAACTGCGCGGCAGGGGAAAATTATCTGAGAGTGACGTCAATGAGGCAATGCGAGAAGTCCGTGTGGCGCTTCTTGAGGCTGATGTCAATTTCAAGGTTGCTAAGGATTTTATTGCTAAAGTAAAAGAACGCTCTGTCGGACAGGAAGTGTTGGAAAGCCTTACTCCGGCGCAGCATGTTATAAAAATTGTCAATGATGAGTTAACCACGTTAATGGGAGGCACCCAAAGCCGGATTACAATTTCATCTCGCCCGCCGACTGTAGTTATGCTGGTAGGACTCCAGGGGGCTGGTAAAACAACTACTGCAGGCAAATTGGCTAGCTACTTAATAAAACAAAATAAGCGGCCGCTTTTGGTTGCGGCGGACATTTACCGTCCGGCAGCTATTAAACAACTTGAAGTGCTTGGCGAACAACTCGACTTACCGGTATTTACATTGGGAGACAAGGAAAAGCCTGTTGTTATTGCCCAAAAGGCTTTGGAATATGCTCAGTCCTACGCTAGGGATGTTGTTATCATCGATACCGCTGGACGCCTGCATATAAATGAAGCTTTGATGGACGAACTGAAGTCGGTTAAACAAGTAGTCAAACCGCATGAAATACTGTTGGTTGTGGATGCTATGACTGGTCAGGATGCAGTTACGGTAGCTGAAGCTTTTAACAAAGACCTCGGATTGGACGGCATTATTCTCACAAAGCTTGACGGTGATGCTAGAGGCGGAGCGGCGCTTTCAATTAAGGCAGTGACAGGTTGCCCAGTTAAATTTACTGGTATGGGTGAAAAGCTTGATGCTCTTGAGCCATTTTATCCGGATAGGATGGCTTCCCGTATTTTGGGAATGGGGGATGTTTTAAGCTTAATCGAAAAAGCGGAAACTACACTTGATTTCGAAAAGGCGCAGGCTTTGGAAAAGAAGTTGCGCAAGGAAGATTTTACGCTGGACGATTTTCTTGACCAGCTTCAGCAAGTTCGTAAGTTGGGTCCGCTGGATCAGATACTGGGGATGTTGCCCGGCATGGGTAATCTGAAAAAGCTCAAAGATGTTGAAATAGATGAAAAGCAAATTAAACGTGTTGAGGCCATAATTCAGTCCATGACTCCTAAAGAGCGACGTGAGCCGGCTATTATTAATGGTGGTCGTCGTAAACGCATTGCGTTAGGCAGTGGTACTAAGGTGCAAGATGTTAACCGACTGCTAAAACAGTTTGATGATGCAAAAAAAATGATGAAACGTTTTCAGGGAATGAAAAACAGTAAGAAGAAGGGCGGCTTTAAAATGCCCTTCTTGCAATAATTAGTTTTGGGTATTATGGTTATTCTACAAAGGAGGTGAATTACATGGCAGTTAAAATCCGTTTGAAACGTATGGGAGCAAAGAAAAGCCCATTTTACCGTATTGTTGTGGCTGACTCACGTTCGCCGCGCGACGGCCGGTTTATTGAAAATCTTGGACATTATGATTCCACTACTCTTCCGGCGACTATTCAGATCGACGAAGAAAAGGCCATCGAATGGCTGAAAAAAGGCGCTCAACCTACTGATACCGTAAAGGATATTTTTAGTAAGGTCGGCATCCTGAAAAAGTGGGATGAAGCTAAGCGCACCAAGAAAGAGGCGTAGTAAGAGTGAAAGAGCTGATTGAAGTTATCGCCAAGTCGTTAGTGAAAAAACCAGATCAGGTCAATGTCACAGCTACGGTTAATAATAATGTTACTACCTATGAAATTCGTGTTGCTCCTGAGGATATGGGTAAGATAATCGGCCGACAAGGCCGGATTGCCAAGGCGCTGCGTATGGTGGTTAAAGCGGCCGCCACTAGGGAAAACAAGAAAGTCATGGTTGAAATCCTTTAAGAGGGTGTAATAAAATGGATAGTATGACTTTAAAATGCCCGGTGGCCATTAAGGCCAAAGTAACTGAGCGACTGAAAAAGCAATTAGCGGCTGAGATTCAGGAAGCGATAAAGAATGCTGATATGGAACTCACGCAGATTGAGTTTCATGCCAAACGTGCCATGACTGAGCAAGCTAAGCTTGATGCCCAGGGGTTGACGGCACTCAGACAGCAGATCGATACCGAAAAACAAAAACGCATTGATTTTAAAAATCATGCTACAGAGAAGCTGAAAGAAACGGCTGAACTAGAGATTGGTGCGGAAATAACTCAGGGAACTATTGATAGGATGGTTACCATCAATATCGGTGATGACTTACACAAAGTTTTAGCGGCGGAAATTTTGCTGGAAGATGGCAAAGTAATCGCTTTTAGGTCTTAGTTATGGTTGACAATAGTTTAATAACCATTGGAAAAATTGTTGCCCCGCACGGCGTGCGGGGTGACGTTCGTGTTATTCCGCTAACTGATTTTCCTGAGCGTTTCCAGACAATGAAATACGTGCTATTGGATGATGGACGAAAATTAGGCATTAAAGAAGTAAAATATCATAAACAGTTTGTGCTTTTGAGCTTTATCGGCTTATCTGACCGAAATGCTGTTGAAGAGCTCAAAGGAAAAATTATTAAGGTTACCCGAGAAGAACTGGTCGCGTTGCCTGAAGGACATTATTACACTTTCGACATCATTGGCTTAGCTGTTTATGATGAAACCGGCACTTTTCTTGGCATTGTAAAAGAAGTAATGCCAACAGGCAGTAATGATGTTTATATAGTCGAAGCCGAAAATCAGCACTCGATAATGATTCCTGCGTTAAAGGATGTCGTAAAAATTATTGATCTTCAAAGTAAGCGAATGACCGTAAAACTACAGGAAGAATGGGAATAATATGCGTATAGATGTAGTGTCTTTATTCCCTGATATGTTTGTCGGACCGTTCGGACATAGTATTATCAAGCGTGCGATTGATGCTGGTATTTTGAATATCGGCATTGTCAATCCTCGAAATTTTGCTTTTGATAAACACCATATAGTTGATGATACTCCGTTTGGAGGCGGATCAGGTATGGTGATGAAGGTTGATCCAGTGGTTCGGGCAGTAGAGAGTGTAATTGGCGATTTAAACCTAAACAAGAGAATAATTCTCTTGTGTCCCGGCGGACAACGGCTTGATCAGGCTAAGGCTCGAGAACTGGCGGCCTATGATCAGCTTATTCTTATTTCAGGACACTATGAAGGCATTGATGAGCGAGTAAGAGAACATCTGGCTGATGAAGCGTTGTCTATCGGTGATTATGTTCTTACTGGGGGTGAACTTCCAGCGATGGTGGTTGTAGATACTGTAGCCAGAATGTTGCCAGGTGTTCTTGGCGCAAGTGATGCGGCACAGCAGGATTCATTTTATTCCAGCCTATTGGAATATCCTCAGTATACCAGACCACGGGAGTTTCGCGGTTGGGAGGTTCCAGAGGTGCTTATTTCCGGCGACCATGCAAAAATCGCCAAATGGCGCCGCAAAGAGTCTCTAAGAAATACCCTGGAGCGTCGCCCAGATTTATTGGTGGCAGCGAATTTAACTGCCGAAGATGCTAAGCTTTTGCGAGAAATACTGGATGAGCGAGGGGGGAACTGACATGGCCGTCAATGTTTATCTTGGCCTAGTGCATTACCCCATATACAATAAAAACAATGACATTATTGCTACAGCCATCACTAATTTTGATGTGCATGATATTTCACGGACGGCTCGTACCTACTCGCTTAAACGCTATTATATTATTCATCCGCTGGATAGCCAGGCTAACCTTGTAAGGGAAATGATAGGTTATTGGCGGGAGGGGTTTGGCGGCGAGTATAATCCTGATCGAAAAGAAGCTCTATCCATCCTTGATATTGCACCTGATATTGCGAGCGTTGTCGCTTCAATCACGGCTGAGGAAGGAATAGCGCCAATTATAGTTACTACTGATGCCAGAAAGTATGCAAATACTGTTTCATATCAGTGTTTGAGAAATCTTCTTGAAACCGGAAATCGGCCATGTCTAGTATTGTTTGGTACAGGATATGGCATGGAGCAAGAGCTTATGGCTGGCTTTGATTTTATCCTTGAGCCGATATATGGTCCTGGTGATTATAATCATCTGCCGGTTCGTTCTGCAGTAGCTATTATTTTAGACCGCCTATTAGGTGAAAAATGGTGGAACTAGGCCGAATAATGCATTTCAAGTTGTGTTTTATAAATACATATGGTATAATCCACTATGTGTAAAACGGACGGTCCTCTGCCTTATCTCGGTACGAACGTCTAGTATGAGGAGGACTTTAAATGGATATATTAAGAGTATTAGAACAAGAACAATTGCGGGACGATATTCCTGATTTTAAACCGGGAGATACCGTAAAGGTTCATGTAAAAGTTGTTGAAGGAACACGTGAACGTATTCAGGTTTTCGAAGGTGTGGTAATTAAACGCCAAGGAACTAGTGTTAGAGAAACTTTCACTGTTCGGAGAGTTTCTTACCGTGTTGGCGTAGAAAGAACCTTCCCAGTTCATTCAAGACGCATCGAAAAGATTGAGGTAGTACGTAAAGGCGTAGTGCGTCGGGCCAAACTCTATTACTTGCGTAATCTTACCGGCAAAGCGGCCCGAATCAAAGAAAAACGCTAGTAGAGAGAGGGACTGTAGTCAGTCCCTTTTCTTCATTTAGTCAGGGGGTAATATCTTGAGTAAGTTAAATAGCGAAAGCGAAAATAAATTGCCTCAAAATAATAACAGAAACAACTCGTCTGACGATGATGACAAAAAGACTCCGAGTTATGGCGAGATTGCTAAGGATTGGATAGTGTCGATTGTTATTGCTGTTGCATTGGCACTCTTTATTCGCTATTTTATTGTTGAACTGTATATGGTTGAGGGGCCTTCTATGCAGCCAACATTACGAACGGCTGAACGTCTAGTGGTCAACAAGTTTATTTATCGCTTTAAGTCTCCACAGCGCGGTGATGTTCTGGTGTTTAAATATCCTAGTGATACAAGTCGGGACTTTATCAAGCGGGTTATTGCCATACCGGGTGATACCATTGAAATTAAAGACGGTCGGGTATTTGTTAATGGTGAACTACAAAACGAACCATATATTTTAGAGCGAACTAGGGGATCTTACCCGCTTTCAACAGTACCGAACGGACACATATTTGTTATGGGTGATAATCGAAACAATTCAGAAGACAGTCGGTTTAATGATGTTGGATTCGTGCCTTATGAATTAATCAAAGGTAAAGCCATAGTTGTTTTCTGGCCGTTTGATCATTTTAAAGCTCTCCCTTAGAAAACCACATAACTAGGAAGTGGGATTATGACCATTCATTGGTTTCCCGGTCATATGGCGAAAGCCCACCGGATGATTCGTGAGCAGTTGAAATTAGTCGATGTTGTAATCGAACTATTGGATGCCAGAATTCCCATTAGTAGCGCTAATCCGGTTATTGAAGAAATTATTGGTGACAAGCCGCACGTTGTTGCTCTAAATAAAGCCGATTTAGCTGAGGCGGCGGCTACAGCTTCTTGGTTAGCTGCTTTTCGTGCTAAAGGGCGGCCGGTTGTGGTGCTGGAAACAATAAGTGGTAAAGGCTCGAAAGAACTTGCCGCAAAAGCATATGACGCTGCTAGTGAAAAAATAGCCAGACTTGCTGCTAAAGGTATAAAAGCTCGCCCGGTGAGGGCGATGATTCTAGGTATTCCTAATGTAGGAAAGTCTTCGTTAATTAATCGCCTTTTAGGGACGGCAACGGTGCGAACCGGAGATAAGCCGGGTGTTACGCGCGGCCAACAGTGGATTAAGATTGGAAAGAACTTGGAACTGTTGGATACGCCAGGTGTTTTATGGCCTAAGCTGGAGGACCAAGAGGCTGCCTTTAAGCTTGCGGTTACAGGCGCTATCAGTGATGAAGCTGTTGAACTTGAAAAGGTAATCATGAAGCTATTGGCACTGCTGGCGCAGCACTATAGTGCTCGTTTAAATGAACGGTATCGACTGACCGAACCACTCGCAGATGAAATGGAAGAGCTTTTGTCCTTAATTGGCGAGCGGCGTGGTTGCAAAAGAAGCGGAGGAGTCATTGACCTGGAAAAGGCTGGACGTATTGTATTAAGCGAATTTCGTGATGGTAAACTGGGGCGGTTTACACTTGATATTCCCCCAGAAACTAAACTTGAACAAGATAATTAGCTATCAAAAGAATAAATCGGCTAAACAGCCGATTTATTTTTTGCCATCTTACATATTAAGGGTGTCAGGCAGGGATTTTTTTGTTCAGCAAGAATTAGTAAAATATAGACATTATATTAGACCGCTAAAATCGGAGGAATTGTTATTTGGAAATAACCCGGATGAGCGTTGATCGGATTGCTGCATTTCTTGCATCCGGCAATGTCACACCTGAAATAATAGAAGAAATTAAAGCTGATAAACGGAGCACGGTAGCGCGACTTATTGAAAGTTGGCAAAGGCGGCGAAAGGACCTGGATAAAGAAAATGAGCGCCTGAAGTTGCTTTTTGAATATGAACGCGGCTTTCAACAGAAAGGCTACCATTTGATTGCTGGAGTGGATGAAGCTGGACGAGGTCCATTGGCAGGACCTGTAGTGACTGCTGCTGTAATCTTGCCGCTTGACTGTAAGTTAAATGGTATCAATGACTCGAAGAAGCTATCAGCCAAGCAACGGGAAAATTTATTCCGCGCCATTAGCGATACCGCGTTGGCAGTATGCTATACTGAAGTTGATGTTGAAACAATTGATAAATTTAATATATATCAGGCGACTATTTTGGGTATGTACCAGAGTTTGAGGGATCTTCAAGTTGAACCTGATGCTGTTTTAATTGATGCCGTGCCATTACGCAAGTTGGCGATACCCAATTTGTCAATAATTAAGGGTGACGCGCTTAGTGCATCCATTGCTGCTGCTTCCATAGTAGCCAAAGTAAAAAGAGATCGGCTGATGGATGAACTGGATAAAGAGTATCCACAGTATGGTTTTTCTAGGCACAAGGGATATGGCACTAAGGAACATATTGATGCTTTGAAAAAATACGGACCATGCCCTGTACATCGGCGGAGTTTTGCTCCTATAAAAACATGGGGGACCTTGTTCGATGAGGATTAATCCACTTACTGGCGATGCGCCGATTAATGCTGTTAGGCTGAACGAAACATCGCAAATGACTGGTGCCTTTCAGACGGAAAAGGCGGAGGTACGTCCTACGCTTATACAGGAGCAGGTTCAACTTTTTTTAGACAGCCAAATAAAAATGTTATTGAGCGAGCTAACAAAACTCTTAACCGAGCAAACTGCCGAATTGAAAAAAATGCCATGTCAAGTTGCCTCTCGAGCTAAAGCACTTATAGAGCAGCCGTTGTTTGCAAGTGAGGTTATACCAGGTGGAATGACGGCAATACTAAAGGGCAAGAAAATTGCTGTGCAAAACTTGTCTAGTATGGCTAATGCGATTGATGATGCTGTGATGCTAAAGCAATATTTTCCAGAGGGCTTGCCTGAGGTATGGCAAAGTATAATGACTAAGTTTGCCAATCAAAGTGCTAGATTACCTAATTTTTCGGAGAAATATATCCTAGAATTGGCAGGCCAACTTGCTGAATGCCAAGTCCCTGTATCAGATGCTCCGTTCATCTTGCACGAAGTAGGCCGCCAACTTCTTAGTAAGATTGATACTAAAGAACTTGGGAGTTTCAGTTGTGATTCTTTAGACAATTTGTCAAAAGTTCTGGAGAAGGTTATTACTGAGTTCTCGGGCCAGCTTGTCATTAAAGGAGGGTTAGGCAATGAAAGTCTGGTTTTTAGCTTACGCCAGACAGTTGAACAATTTATTCAGGAGTTAGCAACCGAGAGTACTGCCCAGGCTGAAGGTGCTCTTGGCGGCGAAAAGTATCCTGTGTTGGCAAGCGGGTTACCGGCTATTATGGATGACATTTTCGAACGTTTCGAAAGTCTGCTTAGCAGTAAAGAGCCTGTGCAAGAAAAAGCCGTTTTGGTGGCAAATTTACGGCAAATGGCGCTACAATTGACAAATGATATGCCTCCGAAGGAAAAGGTTGTATTTCAAAACTTAGTACGCCTTTTTAAAGATATAATGCCGATCAATATTCAGCAAGCAGTAATTCTAAATGAGTTTCCTGAACTAGTGGACTTATGGACGTTATCTAAATTGAAGGCTGCTAGTGAGTGGCTTCAAATGGTTCCGGATTCGCTTAATCATGCTGGACGCAGCTTGCGTGAACTTGCGGTAGCTGTCCAGCGATTTACTGAAAAGACTGGTGAGTCGGAGGTCCACCAAAATGGAATGACCATGGTTATTCCGCTGTATTTTGGTTCTGATACTAAGCCATATCCGGTTTATATTCATATATTTAAAGATGCTAAGCAGCATGAAAATGGCGGAGTTTTTCCTGAGGTGTGGCTCAGGTTGTGTTTTGTAACTGAGAATATTGGTGTAGTTGATAGCGTATTTCATATATTTGGCAATAACAAACTTAATATTAAGATTGGTTTTAGTGATATAAATACTGCTGAGAAATTTAAGAACATTATTCCCGGTATTCAGAAAAATATTTGTAAATCAAAGCTTTCGCTTATTGGTATTAATGTAGTGTCTCTATTACCGGAGGATAGAATTTAATACTCATTTAAGGTGGTATTATGACTGAGTTGGAAAAAGGGACTTCTCCTCAAGCAGTAGCTATTCGTTATAAAGAGGAGGAATTTGACAAAGCACCCCGGGTTGTGGCGAAAGGCACCGGGTATGTAGCGGAAACCATTTTAGCTGCAGCTAAGCAGCATAGCATTCCGGTTTATCAGAATAAAACCTTGGTCAGTATGCTGATGGCAGTAGAACTAGACAGGGAAATTCCCGCTGAACTTTATCATGCGGTAGCTGAAGTTTTGGCGTATATTTACCGAATTGATCAAGGCGAGTGACAAAGGTTTTCTAGGGAGGGCAAACATGCGCCGGATTCTTTTGGATAATATAGCAGCTGGCATGAAAATAGCTAAGCCGCTGTATAGTGCTGATGGTAAGATACTCTTGAATGCCGGGCTGGAAGTCAAAGATAGCTATGTACGGCGCCTTAGGGAGCTTGATTTGTCTTATATCTATGTAGAAGACGAATTAACCGCTGATATTGAAGTACCTGACGTAGTAAGTGAAAAGGCCCGTATTGAAGCGGTTAACACCGCTAAAAACATAATGGATAAAGTTAAGGTCGGAAAAATGGTAGATGCCGGTCAGGCAAAAAAAACCGCCAACAATTTGGTGGATGAATTGTGCCGCAATAAAGGTACGCTTGTTAATTTTATTGACCTAAGGACACGGAGCGACTATTTGTTTAATCATTCGGTAAGTGTATGTATTTTATCAATTATGACTGGTATTAGCATGGGGTATGATGAATTACGTCTCAGGGATTTAGGTGTTGGCGCGTTGCTCCACGATATAGGAAAAATTATGCTTGATCAAGAGTTATTGAATAAAAGTGACCGTCTTACCGCCAAGGAATTGGAAGAAACACGACAGCATTCTCAATTAGGGTTCGATATTTTACGCAAGAATCCTGATATTAGTCTTCTATCTGCTCACTGCGCTTTTCAACACCATGAACGATATGATGGCAGTGGGTATCCGCGTGGCCTGAGTGGCTGCGAAATCCATGAGTTTGCCCAAGTTGTCGCGCTGGCTGATTCTTATGATGCACTTACTTCTGATGTTTCTTATCGTGCTGCAGTGCCGGTATATGAAGCTCTAGCCATTATTGCTAATGAGTCGGGAAGCAATTTTAATCCCACAGTTGTGGATAACTTTACCAGCAATATTGCGATTTATCCAATAGGAACTGTAGTGAGGCTAAGTAATAATGAGATAGGCGTGGTGGTCGATATTTCTAAAGAAGTCAAACATAAACCAGTGGTACGGATTATTGCAGATGAATACCAACAGCGGATTGACAGGATTGTGGAAATCGACTTGTCAAAAAATTCGCGGCTGTATATTGCAGATGTTGTGGAGCGTTAATTAATGACTAATATTGCGCTTGGCGATGCTGGTGAGAAAGCTGTTAAGGATTATTTAATTTTGAATGGATATAAAGTGCTGGCAACAAAATATCGAACTGTAACCGGTGAAGTGGACATCATCGCTAAGGTAAAAGGCACAATTGTATTTATTGAAGTTAAAACTAGGAGTAGCAATCAGTATGGCAGTCCCGCTGAGGCAGTAACTTTTAGCAAACAAAGGAAAATAATTCAAACTGCACTTAGTTATCTGAAGCAAACAGCCCAGGTCGATGCGCCGGTTCGTTTTGATGTAGTGGAGGTATGGATGGATTTAAATGGTGGTAGAGTCCGTCTAAATCACATTATAAATGCGTTTGGTGAGAGATAAATTCAGTTGGCGCTTCTGCGTCAGTGAATGGAGGAGTTGGGTTGTTTGCACAAACCTTTGGGGCGGCGACGTTAGGCATTAACGGTGCATTAATAATTGTTGAAGTCGATATTTCTAACGGTTTGCCGGGTCTTGATATTGTTGGACTTCCTGACACGGCGGTAAAAGAATCGCGGGAGCGGGTACGGGCCGCAATTAAAAATACAGGGTTTGAATTTCCCGTGCGGCGGATAACTGTAAATCTTGCTCCGGCTGATATGCGAAAAGACGGTTCAGGTTTGGATTTGCCAATTGCAGTAGGAATTTTGGCGGCTAGTGGACAGATTGACCCTGAACGTTGTTGTCGCTATGTTTTTATCAGCGAATTATCGCTGGAAGGCAAGTTGCGGGAAATTTCCGGAATATTACCAATGGCTGCCTCAATTGCTGAGCAGGAAAAATGTGAAGTGATTGTAGCGCCAGAAAACGCTCAGGAAGCAGTTTTTGCGGGGAATCTAATTGTTTATGCTCCAAAGACACTTGAAGAAGTTGTCCTTCATTTAAGAGGGGAAAAGCTACTAGAACAAGTCTCAAAAGAATGTGCGCCGTTTTCATACTGCGCATCTACCGATGATTTATCAGAGGTACAGGGGCAGGTTGTAGCTAAACGCGCCCTTGAAATAGCTGCTACCGGCGGACATAATATTCTTTTAGTCGGTCCGCCTGGTTCGGGGAAAACTATGCTGGCTAAACGACTGCCATCGATTTTACCAACGATGACCGAACAAGAAGCGCTGGAAGTGACGAAGATTTACAGCATTGCTGGACTACTCAAGAATAATACCGGCTTGGTGGCTGTAAGACCTTTCCGTAGTCCGCATCATACGATTTCTGATTCCGGTATGATTGGTGGCGGAAGGATTCCGCGACCTGGTGAAGTAACTTTAAGCCACCACGGAGTGCTGTTTTTAGATGAACTGCCTGAGTTTCCACGTCAAGTGTTAGAAGTTCTTCGCCAGCCGGTAGAAGATGGTGAGGTTACTATTTCCAGGGTAAATGCGTCACTGTCTTATCCGGCTAATTTCATGTTGGTGGCGGCAATGAATCCGTGTTTTTGTGGATTCCTGGGTGATTCTAATAGGGAGTGCACTTGTACAGTGGTCGATATTCGACGTTATATTAAGAAGATTTCCGGTCCTCTGCTTGACCGTATTGACATTAACATTAATGTTCCTCGTCTTGAATACTCTGAATTTACTGCTAATAAAGTTGGCGAAACTTCGGCGGTAGTTCGGCAAAGGGTTGAAGCTGCCCGGGAACGACAGCGCGAGCGGCTTAGAAAATACGGGTTGTTTGCTAACTCCCAAATGAGTCATCGCCATGTAAAAAATACATGCCTGATGACTGATGAGGCGCAGCTGTTGCTTGAGCAAGCTTTTGAGAAGATGAATTTAAGTGCTCGCGGTTACGACCGGGTGCTGAAAGTTGCTCGCTCTATAGCGGATTTGGCAGGAGAAGATAGAATAAGCGCTTCGGCCATTGCCGAAGCTATTCATCTACGTAATAATGTTAAAGATAGTGCGATCTAGAAGAACATAACAGTACCTTATTATGGTGTGCGGCTTAACTCAAAGCCGCAATTTTTATTGTAAGTGATGGTTCTTTTACGGTCTCTCATTGGAAATATGAATAACAAAGATAGTCGTATAAATTAATTCATTTTTATAAGCCTTAATAATAAATGTAACAATTTTGTATCAAGAGGACTTTGGGATATTTTAAACGTATGATAATATGAAATACAAGTAAATATCATATAGGAGACGCGTAAGTATGATAAATGTAGATTAGCAGCGTAACCTATTATACAAGAGGTGTCTATGCATGTTGGTGGTGATTAGCGATCTTCATTTTCAAGACACTATCAATGACGTAATTAAAGACGAGCAAGGTAATATTCTTGTCGATGTACAACGAAATATATTTTATGAAGTATTTGAGACAACTTTCGAGGAACTTCGATCATTAGCTAGACTCAATAACGCCCAGGAACTAATAATCGTTTTGGCAGGAGATATCTTTGATTTTAACCGGAGTAGGCAGTGGTTTAACTATGATGTCAGGCCATATGACGAATATTCATCAGATAAATGGGGACCCATTGCGGTAAAGATTTTTGATGACATTGTTGAAAGTAATCGTCAGACTTTTGATTGTTTTAATAAGCTACTTGAAATTAGTTCAAATGATGTAAAAATAGATTTTAGATATATTCCGGGGAATCACGACCGAATAGTTAATTTGTACGAGCCCCTGCAAAAAAGGGTAAGAGCTCTATTAGGGCTTAACGGCGAAGGATGCTTTGAACATGAAATAGTTATGGAGAAGTATGGCGTGCACATTAGGCACGGGCATGAGTATGATCCCATTAATTTTGCCGGAGAAATTCCTAGGAAGGGTCCATTTGTTGTTAAAAACGAAGAATATGATTTGGCTCCTCTTGGCGATTATGTAACAATTGATTTTGCTGCTCGGGTTGCTTTCGAATACCGAAAGCGTTATGAAAAAGACATGAAATGTGGTCCAGACCAAGACGAATATAGACTTATTTACCGCAAGTTTCTTGAGTTTGATGATTTAAGACCTTTGACAGCAATAAAAAAGTTTCTGGAATCAGAAATGGCAGATAAATATATGGCATGGAAGTTTTTATTATATTTTATATTTACAATGGCTCTTCCAAGAGCTTTGGAAAGCGAATTTGTATGCAAGAAACTCGGGATGGTGAAATTTTATTTGTTAAGAGTTTTTGCAGTTATTTCGCCACAATTATTAATTAATTATTTAATGAGAAATCAATCAACTGGGCAAGATTCGTGGTATTTACCGCAGAGGAGCTATATTCAGAGGGAGCCTATTTTGCAGAATGCTCAATATCAGTATCTGGTTTCCGGCCATACTCATAATCCTGCGATAGAATATCTACGCCGACGCGATGATGGCAAGGAAGAGTTCTTTTTTGATACCGGAACTTGGCGGCGACAAATTAGCAGATGTTGTGATAATAGTACCTTTGGTAGGGCAAAAACACTTACTTATGTGGCTTTTTATAGTTCAGATGAGGATTTGCCCAGAGCGGGTGGCAATAAAGGGTACAGTTTCGATTATTGGAGCGGTTACAATAAAAGAGAGATAGCTGGCGAGGTATTTTGACGAAAAGACTGCTGAATATGCCTGGTTGATAGCGGGCAGAATTGGAAAATGGAGTAGGGGCTTTATTTTAGGAGCGGTGGAGTGAGGGTTAGTGGAAGGCAGAAAGACTTACTTTAGTTTACGGAGCAAAATTACAGTGTTAGTATTCTGCGTGGTTGCCTTAGCGCTATTAGTCACTTATGTATTAATCAGTAAACAGATTGCTGAAAATACGCAAAAGAATCTGGCCCAAAAAGCTACTGATATTTCCCGGGTGGTAGCTAATTCAACGGTGGTAATTGAAGCCTTGAATGGACAGCGTAGTGAAAGTGAAATACAATTGTTTACCGAAAAAATTCGTAATGTTACTCATGTCGAGTATATTGTGGTGATGGATGTGAATGGGATCCGAAAATCCCATTCTGATGTTACTAAGATAGGACATCATTTTGTCGGCGGGGACGAAGATGATGTATTTAATGGAAAGGAATATGTTTCTTATGCTGAGGGAACATTGGGACAGTCTTTGCGGTCGTTTACGCCTATTTATTCACCGGAGGGAAAGCAAATTGGCGCTGTTGCAGTAGGAATTTTATTGGATAGTATTAAGCAAGCAGTTGACATTAGTCGAACGACAATCTATTTAGCTGTCGGTCTTGGCTTTCTAGTGGGGGCTGTCGGGGCAATAGTACTAGCAAGAAATATAAAAAAGACGCTATTTGGATTAGAGCCGTTTGCTATTGCAAAATTGCTGGAGGAGCGCAGCGCTATGCTGCAGGCGGTACGGGAAGGTATTATTGCTGTTGACAAAAAAGCACAGATTACGTTAGTTAATGGTGAGGCCCGGAGGCTTTTGAATCAGGCTGGTATTAAGGGTAATCCGCTTGGACAAAATGTTGAGTTGTATGTACCTAACAGCCGACTTCACAATATATTGGTGACAGGAATTGCAGAAGTGGACCAGGAACAGGATATGAACGGGATAACTTTATTGACCAATCGGGTTCCGGTAAGCGTAAGTGGCGAGATTGTAGGGGCGATTGCAACTTTTCGTGATAAGACTGAGATGCAGCAGTTGGCCGAAGAGTTGACTGGTGTCCGAAGTTATGCTGAGGCGCTTAGGGCTAAAACACATGAATTTATGAATAAGCTTCATGTTATATTAGGGCTGGTTCGATTAGAAAGTTATGATCAATTGGCTAATTATGTTTCGCAGATTGCGCAGCAATACCAGGATGAGGTTGGTTATGTAATTCGGCGCATTAAAAATCCAATATTTGCGGGATTTCTGTTAGGTAAGCTTAGTCGCGCTAGGGAAGCTGGGACTGATTTGGTTATTTCGGAAGATTCATTTTTGCCGGATTCGGTCGAATCGGAAATTGTTCATGCGCTGGTTACAATAGTAGGTAATCTGATAGATAATGCATTTGAGGCAATTGCAGGTAGCAGTTTAAAACGGATTGATGTAAGTTTTGTTTATAATAACGAAGTTTTGTTCATTGAGGTAAGCGATACTGGGATAGGAATACCAGTGGAGGAGATAAGTCGGATTTTTCTTAAAGGCTACTCAACAAAGGCTGATAATCGAGGGTGGGGGCTATTTTTGGTGCAACAAAATGTGGAAAAATTAAAGGGGCGAATTAGCGTGGTCTCAGAGGTTGGCGTCGGGACTAAGTTTATGGTTACTTTACCTTATCTGAGCAAGGGTGAGGCGAATGATTAAGGTTCTCATTGTGGAAGATGATCCGATGGTAGCGGAATTAAATAGGCGTTACTTGGAGCAGGTTGAAGGATTTATTTTAGTTGCTGTTGTTCGTTCGGTCGATGAGGCCCTAAAAATTATGGATGGGCACCATATTGATTTAATATTGCTGGATATATTTATGCCTGGTATGAATGGTTTGGAATTGTTAGCTTATATTAGGAAAGCAGGTAAAGGTATTGATGCGATATTGGTGACAGCTGCCTGTGACCGGCACAATATTAATGAAGCTTTGCGGTATGGAGCAGTGGATTATTTAATTAAGCCTTTTGAATTTGAGCGCTTTAATGCAGCCTTGGCGGCATATCGCAAACGTTCTGTTTGTATAAAAGATCAATCTGCTATGACTCAGGCAGAACTAGATGAGCGGATTTTATGGCGAGAATACCCAGAGCAGGATAAATTGCCTAAAGGTTTAGATCGTAATACTTTAAAGAAGGTATGTGAGTATATTCAAAGCTTAAATGGTACTTCTTTTACAACAAAATATTTGGCAGACAGTATGGGGATTTCACGGGTATCGATGCGGAAATATCTTGATTTTTTAGAGCAGATAAAAGTATTAGATATGGAAGTAACCTATGGTTCGGTGGGGAGACCGGTCTTCAAATATCATTGTATTAACATGAATAGTGATTTAATAAATCGGTTATGAAATTTAGTTTGATTACTTTAATTACTAAACTATTGCAATAATTCATTAAACTATGAATTGTTACTAGAATGCCTTACCATAAGAAAAAAGGAGGTAAGGCAATGAGCAATGTAAAAGTTGAATGTTTGCAAGCTGATATTTTAAAATCTCGCAGTATCTTTGCTAAGGTTGGTAGTCTGAAAATAGGTGTTGTTCCGTTGCCGTTGTATGTGGTACTGGCGTCAATTATTTTTTGTGCATCAATTTACGAAAAATTGCCAGCAGATATGATTGGTGGTTTTGCTGTTATTATTATTTTAGGAGTACTGCTTGGTGACATTGGAATGAGGGTTCCAATATTAAAAAATATTGGCGGACCGGCAATTATGGCGATGATTGTGCCGTCATTCATGGTATTCTATAATTTGTTTAATCCGGCGACATTAAAAGCGATTACGGCAGTAATGAAAACTGACAATTTCCTTTATTTGTACATCTCATGTCTAGTGGTAGGAAGTATCTTTGGAATGAATCGAAAAGTTCTGGTACAGGGATTCTTGCGCATGTTTATTCCCTTATTAGTAGGAACTATAGTTTGCGTTGGGGTTGGGCTTGTAGTAGGGGCATTATTTGGATATAATTTTAAGTATACCTTTTTTTATATTATCGTTCCAATTATTGGCGGCGGTATTGGCGAAGGTATTTTGCCGCTGTCTTTGGGGTATTCGGAAATAATGCACCAGCCGCAGGAAGTATTTATTCCTCAGTTAATTCCGGCTGCTGTACTGGGAAATATTGTAGCTATAATTTGTTCGGGCTTTTTGATGAGGTTCGGTGAAAAGCACCCTAAGTACAATGGAAACGGACTTTTAGTTCGATCGGGTGATGATAAAGAATTGTTGGAGGAAATGAACAAGGAGAAGCCTATCGAATTCCCATTAATGGGAGCAGGGCTGCTTCTGGCCTGCAGTTTCTTTATTTTTGGCGGACTGATGAATAAGTTTATCGATATCCCTGGTGCTATTGTTATGATTATTTCTGCAGCAATAATCAAGTCATTAAAAATTATGCCGAAAAAAATGGAACAAGGGGCTTATCATATGTATAGGTTTATTTCCGGTAGTCTTACCTGGCCATTAATGGTAGGGCTGGGAGTGTTGTATTTGCCGCTGAAAGATGTTGTGGCGACTATTACGTTGGGGTATGTGGCAGTTTGTGCGGCGGTTGTTGTGTCGATGATTACGGCAGGTTTTTTTGTCGGTAAGTTTATGAATATGTATCCGGTGGAGGCTGCTATTGTAACAGGTTGTCACAGTGGTTTGGGTGGCACCGGTGACGTAGCTATTTTATCAGCTTCAAACCGGATGAATTTGATGCCGTTTGCTCAGATTTCAACCCGAATTGGCGGGGCGATTATGGTAGTAATAGCTATACTGCTGATGAGGCTGTGTAGTTAAGTGTCGACTAAGTTAGCTTCAAATTTGGAATTTTTTTGTTGCTACGGTCGATTATAAATTAGGAGATGATAGATTTTGGATGTAAAGGCAAGAGCATTAAAGCTGCATAAGGAAAATCAAGGTAAGATTAGTTTGTGCAGTAAAGTGGCAGTAAAAACTAAGGATGATTTGGCTTTAGCTTATACACCTGGCGTTGCTGAACCGTGTCTTGAAATTAAAGCCGATTTTGAAAAAATATACGATTATACTGCAAAAGGTAATTTGGTTGCTGTTGTGACTAATGGGACTGCGGTGCTGGGCTTGGGTGATATTGGAGCTGGTGCCGGAATGCCGGTAATGGAGGGGAAAGCAGTACTTTTTAAAGCTTTTGGCGGAGTAGACGCATTTCCTATTTGTCTTGATACAAAAGACCCGAATAAGATTGTTGAAGCTGTAAAACTAATGGAACCCACCTTTGGTGGTATTAATCTGGAGGATATAAAAGCTCCGGAATGTTTCAAGATTGAGGAGGAGTTAAAAAAAGTTTCCAATATTCCTATCTTTCATGATGATCAACATGGTACGGCTGTTGTTACAGTAGCTGGACTTATTAATGCACTGAAACTTGTTAATAAACAATTTTCTGGACTTAAAGTAGTGATAAACGGTGCCGGGGCTGCCGGGGTTGCTATTGCAAAATTACTTCTTTCGATAGGAACTAAAAATATTATTATGTGTGACCGAAAGGGCATTGTTTCATTAAAAAATTCTGACCTAACTCCGGAAAAACACAATTTAGCTGAGATTACTAATCCGGAACAATTAACAGGTAATTTGGCAGATGCACTCAAAGGCGCTGATATATTTATCGGAGTTTCGGCTCCAGGTTCTGTTAATTGTGAAATGGTTAAAAGCATGAATAAAGATGCCATATTATTTGCTATGGCAAACCCTGTACCAGAAATTTACCCGGATGAAGCCAAGAAAGGCGGCGCGCGGATAATTGGAACAGGTCGTTCGGACTTTCCAAATCAAGTTAACAACGTCCTGGCTTTTCCAGGTATTTTCCGCGGAGCACTTGATGTTCGGGCTAGTTGTATAAATGAAGAAATGAAGATCGCGGCAGCTAAGGCAATTGCCGAGTATATTCCTGAGGCGGAGCTAAATGAGCAGTATATTATACCGTTTGCCTATGATTTAGAAGTAGCTCCTAAAGTAGCCGCTGCAGTGGCTAAAGCTGCAATTGCCACTGGAGTTGCTAGAAAGAGCGGTGTAACGCCTGAATGGGTGGAAGAAAACGCGAGAAAACTCACTCAAAATCTTAAAGCTTAACACGTAAAAACAAAAGGGACTCATCAGGATGGTTTAGTCTAATCTGATGAGTCCTTTTTGTGTATGCTAAGAAAGTATCTCTATAATTTAAGCAGTTGAATAGTATGGGTCTCTACTACAAGGATAAGTTCGAAGCGGATAAAGGTTTGTAGCAGCAAGCTGGTTGGGAGCATAACCATATATAACTGGCTATAACAAGGTGAGTTTTAGTCTTAAGTTAGAATGAGTTTAAATCTGCAGTAATATTATAGCGTTTACCTATGATTTGGAGGTTTCCCCATAAAGCTGCTATAGTTACAGTAGAAAGAGAAATCTAATTTGATAAGGCATGTGGACCATCTTTGAAAGGAATATTTGTTCTTGATGCGGCTGAGGCTATATATGGAAGGAGAATAGTGAGTCAGTATAGAATCAATCTAGTGAAGATCTTCTGGTAATAATGTTAAAGAGCGTGCAATCTAAAGTACCGATAAAAGTTCGATTTTATTAAAAACTAGCGGCTATTAAGACGCTAGTTTTTAATGGTGAGGAGAGCGGTGGACAATGAAGAAAATTGAGGTTATTATCAGGCCGAATAAACTTAATGAGGTTAAGGACGCCCTGTCAAAGTACGGTATCAGGGGAATGACGGTTTCCGAGGTTGCAGGATGTGGATTACAAAAGGGACACATCGGTATCTATAGAGGCCAGGAATACAATATGACTCTTTTAAGTAAGGTTAAGCTAGAACTAGTAGTAAGCGCTGATATTGTTGAAGATGTTGTTGCAGTTATTACTAAAAACGCTCGCACTGGAGAAATCGGCGATGGTAAAATATTTGTTTTGCCGGTGGAAAATGCTTACCGGATTAGAACTGGGGATGAAGGAAAATCTGCATTATAAGTAGATAAAAAGATAATATATGAAATATACTTGAATGAAGTGTTGCTTATCGCTATAATATTAATATAAAGTATATAGAACATTAGGCAGCGTAGCCGAGGAATAGTGCGTTAAAACGCATGTATTTCTTTGGCTATGTTTTTTTTGTTTTAATTGTTTTATTATGAGAGAGGGGAATTTAATAATGGAAATTTCGATTAGCTCATTGGCTACGGGGATTGATACCGTATGGGTATTGCTTTGTGCTGCAATGGTATTTTTGATGGAAGCTGGTTTTGCTGCTCTGGAGGCCGGATTTATCCGAAGCAAGAACGCGCTTAACATTATTATGAAAGTTATTATGGATTGTACCGTGGGAATGCTAGGATATTTTGCTGCCGGTTTTGCTATAATGTATGGTCTAGATCATGCTGGTATTATTGGCGCGTCAGGCTTTTTTCTAAAAGGAGATATGAGCCATCTAGGACTTAGGATACCGCTAACTGCGTATTGGTTATTCCAGGCTGCTTTTGCTATTGCAATGGCGACCATTGTTTCCGGAGCTGTGGCCGAGAGAATGAAATTTGCACCGTATATTGTATTTTCATTTATTGCTACTGTTTTAATTTATCCAATAGCTGGACACTGGGTGTGGAGTAGCAATGGCTGGCTTAATAAACTTGGAATGATGGATTTTGCAGGTTCTGCCGTTGTTCACTCTCTCGGCGGTTGGGCATCTTTGGCAGCCGTTTTTGTGCTTGGACCAAGGACTGGAAAATTTGCCAAAGATGGTTCTGTTAATGTACTACCTGGTCACAATTTGCCGCTTGCTGCTTTAGGCGCATTTATCCTCTGGTTTGGCTGGTTCGGGTTTAATCCAGGCAGCACTTTGTCAGGGTTGGATTTGAATATCGCCAGAATTGCTGTTAATACCAACTTAGCTGCTGCTGCTGGCGGTACAGTAGCGGCCATCTATACAATGATCAAATACGGTAAGGCTGATCCCAGTATGGCTATAAACGGGGCTTTGGGCGGGTTAGTAGCTATTACTGCCAGCTGTGCATACGTTGAACCGATTAGTGCTGTACTTATCGGCGGTATTTGCGGTGTACTTATCGTATTGGCAGTTACCTTCTTTGATTCAATTGGCGCTGATGATCCGGTTGGTGCTATTGCTGTACATGGTGTTTGCGGTACTTTTGGTACCATAGCGCTAGGATTTTTTGCCGAAAATGGTGGACTTTTCTATAGCGGAAGCTTGAAGTTACTTGGCATACAGGTGCTTGGTGTATTAGTAGTATCGGCTTGGGGCTTTGCAGCCACTTTCGGTCTTTTTAGTTTGTTAAAAGCTACTGTTGGTATCCGGGTGTCGGTTGAGGATGAAATTGAGGGGCTTGATGTTGCTGAGCATGGTATTACAGCTTATAACGATTTGGAATGTAATCCTCTGAAGACGATAAGCCATACTCCTGTTGGCGGTATCGCAGTTGCATCAGGGTGGCAGGCTGCTGAGTAGAATAATATAACTAAGGTTATAGCTTAAAAGGACGCCAGTAGGCGTCTTTTTAGTTGGCGAGTGTTTGATTTTAAGGTGGAGAGAATACAACTTGAAAGTAAAATATTTCCAGGTAATAATATATAGTAATCATAGGAAAGTTGTTTAAAAAGGCATGAGTAATGGTAATAACTAAAAAAATCAAAACAATAGGAGTGCGTAGTGGTGAAAACAGCAATTTTCTTAGGTGGTGGGGCATCAGCAGCAGCTATGGCCCCAGTTCAAGCCGATTTGTTTCGCGAATACTTCCGATTGGTAAGGGACAGCGATAGTGTAATAAATTCAGAAATGTATCGAGAGGTTACTGCGTATTTTGCTACCTTGTTTGACATAGATATTACCAAGAATGATGTTGAAAATCTTCTATTTCCTACGTTTGAAGAGGCTCTTGGCATATTGGATTTAGCTGTTAGGCGTCGGGAGGCTCTAAAGGATTTTGATTTAGAAAACATTAGTAAAAACAGTAATCGTATTGGCTTTTTAAGGCAATATTTAGTGTTATTGATGGCTGCGGTGCTGGATTATAAAAGTAGTGATCCGCGTGATTTGCACTGCAGTATGATTCAAGGGCTAGAGAGAGCAGGTTTACTTATGGATACAACCTTCATTACTACTAATTACGATACGTTAATTGATGATGCGTTAGCAAGAGTTCCATTTTACCAAATTGATTATGGTATTGATTTTATTAATTTAAACCCCAATTATGCTTCTTCTTCAGCTGGATCGGTAAAACTTTATAAAATTCATGGCTCGCTAAATTGGTTGTACTGTCCGACTTGCAATACTATTAGCCTGACTACAAAAGAAAAAGGCATTATTCGCCTTTTAGAGGATATGAAAAATTCTGATTGCAAAAGGTGTCAGTCGGTTATGTTGCCAGTGATTGTACCTCCAACTTTTTTCAAAGATATGTCTAACGTTTTCTTGAGTTTAGTATGGAATAAAGCTGAGCAGGCACTGCTAGAGGTAAATCGGATCATCTTTTGCGGCTATTCTTTTTCGGATGCCGACATGCATATTAAGTACTTGATGAAAAGGATTCAGACTAATCGGGTTGAGCCATCATCATTACATATTTATGTAATCAATAATCATCATGGAAAAAATGAGCATGCCCGTATTAGTGAAAAACGGCGATATACTAGATTTTTAGGCCGATTGGTAGAATACACTGATCTAGCGTTCGAAGATTTTGTTAATGATCCGGCTAGTTATTTCCATACTTTTCATTAATACTAGTTTATTTACATATAAACATGTTACAATAAAAGTGTATTTTGCAGTATAGGAGGGCCATTGTTGAGATACAATCCGCGTGTTTTGCATATCATGGATAGTTGTCAGGCCCGAGCCGAATTAAACAAGATTAATTGTGATCCGGCTGGTATTAATATTATGACAGCTAAGACAATGTTTAAAACAGTAAAGTTGGAAGCTATTTCGGCCAAGGCGGCAAATCTTCTAAAGCAAACGTTTTTATCAAAGGGCGGCGAAGTTGCGGTTGCCAGGGGAACGGCTGACCTCAGTGTTGACTGTAGTGATGTTTTAATTTGCGCTACGTTGAAACAATATCGCCTAGCGATTACCCAGCTAAAACAGCAGCCTTGGGGATTACCAGACGTCTCAATGGCAATTGAGAAGGCATTAGAATCTGAAGAGAAAATTCTTAAGCGTGAATATAAATGGTCTGACCGTCGTTTAACAATAAAGTCTGGACGGACTTTGGTTATGGGTATCCTGAATGTTACTCCTGATTCTTTTTCGGATGGTGGAAAGCATAATTTGCTTGACTCCGCTTTGCGCCACGCTGAAAAGATGGCGCAGGACGGTGCTGATATTATTGATATCGGTGCCGAATCGACCAGACCTTATGGTGCTGAAAAGGTTTCTGCTGACGAGGAACTGTATCGGTTATTACCGATTTTGGAAAAGCTACTTTCTTCTTCGCCATTGCCGGTATCTGTTGATACATATAAAGCGGTTGTGGCTGAAGCGGCTCTTAATTTGGGGGCTCATATAATAAACGATGTCTGGGGTCTACAGTATGATTCTGCAATGGCTGGTGTGATAGCGAAATATGGTGTTCCAGTTGTTGTGATGCATAACCAGAGGGGTACAGACTATGATGGAGATGTTTTAGCTCATATTACAGCGTTTTTACAGCGGAGTGTGAAAATTGGCAGTCAGGCCGGTATTGATTTTGACAATATAATTGTCGATCCAGGTATTGGTTTCGGCAAAACAATTGGCCATAATTTAGCTGTAATAGCCAGATTGGGGGAGCTAAAGGCTATTGGCTGTCCGATACTCTTAGGATCTTCACGCAAGCGATTTATTGGGGAGATACTTGGTGGACTTGATGCTGGTGATCGGGTGGAAGGAACAGCAGCCACAGTTGCCTTGGGAATTGTTAACGGAGTGAACATTGTAAGGGTCCATGATGTAAAATCTATAGTTAGAGTGGCGCGAATGACTGACGAAATCCTGAGAGGTGGATATGATGGTGAGTGATAATATTTTACTTCAAAACATGATGTTTTACGGCTATCACGGTGTTTATGAATATGAACGTGAACAAGGTCAGCGGTTTTATGTTGATGTTGAATTATCTCTTAATTTTGGCAAGGCTGTCACGTCAGATGATTTAGAGGATACTTTAGACTATGTTTCGGTTTATCAACAGGTTAAAAGTATTATGGAGACGCGACGGTTTAAGTTACTGGAAGCTTTGGCCGAAAATATAGCGCAGACACTTTTAAGCGGAAATGTTGTCCAGGTTACTGTCAGGGTGCGTAAACCTGCGGTGCCATTGCCGGGACAACTTGACTTTATCCAAATTGAAGTAACCAGGAGTAAAAAATGATTTTTTTAGGTCTTGGGTCTAATATAGGAAAGCGTGAACAAAATATAAATGCCGCAATAAATGATTTAAGTCATCACCCTAAAATTACTGTAACTAAGATTTCGTCATTTTATGAAACGGCTCCGGTAGGTTATACTGATCAACCAGATTTTCTGAATGCTGTTATTGCTGTTGACACTACTCTTTCTCCGCAAGAATTACTTAAGACATGCTTGGATGTGGAATGTAAACTTGGTCGGATTAGAGGTGAAAAGTGGGGTCCGCGCATAATTGACATTGATCTTCTGAGTTTCAATAATTATGAGTGCCAATCCGAAAGGCTAATTTTACCACATCCCCGTTTGTCGGAGCGGGGATTTGTCTTGGTTCCACTTAAGGAGATTGCTCCTAATGAGCCGATTTACAACATGCTTACACCAACAGAACTTATTGAAGGCGTAAATATCGAAACGGTAAGGTTATACAAATGTTTGCCTGGAGAGGAAGAAGTATGACTGAACCATGCAAAATTCTTTATATAAGTGCCCCTATTGGATCAGGACATGTTCGAGCTGCCCGTGCGGTAGGAGCGGCTATCGGCCATATGGCTCCTGAGGTTATTGTTGACTATGCTGATTTTTTTAATTTCTTCAGTCCGTGCTTAGGTCGGACAATTTTGAAATCATATTTTACAATTCTAGATTTTTTTCCAGAGCTATATGGTAAAATGTACGGTTGGGGTAATACCAGCCCATTGGCTCTTAAGGGACAGGAGCTTGTTAGTGGTTACCTGGCAGAACGAATTCACCGCTATATCAAGAACACTAAGCCGGCGGCAATTGTATGTACTCATGCTACTCCAGCAGGGCTTACGGCATATCTGGTAAAAAAGGCTGGACTGTCGATCCCGGTTTTTGCGGTTGTTACCGATTTTACGGTGCATCGTTTATGGGTATATCCGGAAATGACCAGGTACTTTGTTGCTAATGAAAAAATGCGCGATGTTTTAGCTGAGTATAACGTCAGGTATAACCAAAGCCAGGCACTGGGAATTCCTGTTGATAGTAAGTTTAGTGCCATTTACATGAAAGAGAAGATATGCGCTTCCTTTGATCTGCGACAGGACATTAAAACCCTGTTGGTAATGGGAGGAGGAGCCGGGGTACTACCAATGCCGGAAATAATCAAGGCTTGTGATAGGGTCGGTATTCCACTTCAGGTTATAGCAGTTGCCGGAAATAATAAGTCACTGTATAGCCGATTGTGTAATCTAAAGTCAGGGCTAGAGTATTGTCAGTTAAAGATCTTTGGTTACGTGAACAATGTTCATGAACTGATGTCGGTATCAGATCTTTTGATTTCTAAACCAGGCGGGATGACATCAGCCGAAGCTTTGTGCATGGGTTTGCCGATGCTTATCTATCGTCCGATTCCTGGGCAGGAAGAGGCTAATACTCGGTATCTTGTTGAAAAGAAGGCTGCGGTGCGTGCCGGATCAATCGAGGAAATTCAGACAAAGTTGACTCAACTGCTTGTATCTGATTCTTCGGAACTTGTGCATATTGGTGAGTGTGCTCTTAGTGAGGGACGTCCTAAAGCGGCAGAGGATATTGCACGTAATATCTTGGAAACATTGAAGTAAAGAAGGCTTGACGGAACTGCCTTTCCTGGTTATAATTAGCAAAATGGCTGCGCGACGGAGGTCAGTGATGGAACGGTATTATTGGGCTTCATTGCAGATGATACCAGGCTTGGGTAATTCAAGACTGAAAGCTCTTATCACTTTTTTTGGCAGCGCCCATCAGGTTTGGCAAGCCAATGGCCGCGAATTATTTTTTTCCGGCCTTATTTCAAAACAAGTATGTAATAATATTATCAGCCAACGGGAAAAGATAGATGTAACTGCAATTGCTGCTGAGTGGGAAAAGAAACAAATTAGCGTTTGTATACTAGCGGATTACGAATACCCTGAGCTTCTGGCCAAAACGTTTAATCCTCCACTAGTTTTATATTACAGGGGTCGGCTAATTGCTGAAAAAACGTTGATAGCTATTGTCGGTGCTAGGCGGGCTTCAGCCTACGGTCGAAACGCGGCTTCGTATTTGTCTGGCGAATTGGCGCAAGCTGGAATCGGTGTAGTCAGCGGAGCAGCTAGAGGAGTTGATACTGCCGCCCATCAGGGAGCGTTAAAAAGTGACGGTTATACGGTGGCTGTGTTAGGCTGTGGCGTGGATGTCGTTTATCCACCCGAAAATGCCAAACTGCTTGCTGCAATTTCTGAACAAGGGTTAATTGTATCCGAATATGCTCCAGGTACACCGCCACTAGCTAAGTTTTTTCCGGCTAGAAACAGAATTATCAGCGGGCTAGCCAAAGGTGTAGTGGTGGTAGAAGCTGCCGAGAAAAGCGGTTCGCTTATTACTGCAGATTTTGCTCTTGAAGAAGGTCGGGACGTTTTTGCTGTACCTGGCAATATATTTTCAGCGGGTAGTAAAGGCGTTAACAGACTGATTAAGCAAGGTGCAAAATTAGTTGAAACCACGTCCGACATACTTGAGGAGTATGTCGTTTATAAGAACACGGGTGTAAATAGTTTACCAGCGGCACTTGATGAAGACGAGGCTATGGTATTTAGGGTTTTATCTTATGATAATCCGTTAGGAATAGAAGAAATTATGGAAAAAGTACATTGCGAAAATCAGGCTATTAATTATATATTATTGCAACTTGAACTGAAGGGCCTGATAGTGCAATATGGCGGACAACGATTTGTACGCTGCGCGGGGAGGGAACTCTTTGAGTAAATCACTTGTTGTGGTTGAATCACCGGCCAAGGCCAAGACAATTGAAAAATTTTTGGGGAAAAACTATGTTGTTCGAGCGTCAATGGGGCATTTACGTGATTTGCCTAAAAGTCAGTTCGGGGTGGACGTTGACCAAGAGTTTACCCCGAAATATATTAATATTCGTGGCAAAGGCGATTTAATAAAGAAATTGCGAGATGAAGCCAAAAAGGCTGACTCTGTTTATCTGGCGACTGACCCGGATCGCGAGGGTGAAGCTATTGCTTGGCACCTTGCTCATATATTGAACCTTAAGCCTGAGAAAGCTTGTCGCATTGAGTTTAATGAGATTACCAAAACTGCTATTCAAAGTGCGGTAAAAAAGCCGCGAGCGATTGATATTCCACGGGTTGACGCCCAACAAGCCAGAAGGATACTGGATAGAATTGTTGGTTATAAGCTCAGTCCACTATTATGGCGAAAAGTTCGAAAAGGTCTGAGTGCAGGACGTGTGCAATCAGTTGCAGTAAAGTTAATTTGTGACCGGGAAAAGGAAATTCAGGCGTTTGTATCGGAAGAATACTGGACAATCGGTGCTAAATTACGGGAGAAAGTAAAAGCTCCACTGTTTGACTCTGAGCTGGTGCTTATTGATGGCAAAAAGACTACGATAAGCAGCGAAGAACAAGCTGAAGCTTTAGTTAAGGAATTGGAACAGGCTGAGTTTACTGTTGCGGGGGTTAAGCGTCGTGAACGGCGGCGAAATCCGTTGCCGCCATTTATTACTAGCAGTCTTCAACAAGAGGCAGCCCGCAGGCTAGGCTTTACTACCCGTAAGACGATGATGTTGGCGCAGCAATTGTATGAGGGCGTTGATGTGGCCAAGGTCGGACCTGTAGGGCTGGTTACTTATATTCGTACTGACTCTCCTAGGATTGCCCAGTCCGCACAAGAAGAGGCTCGCCAATATGTGATCGGAAAGTTTGGCGATGCATATTTACCTGCTAAACCCCCAGTTTATACTAGCAGCAAGCAGGCTCAGGATGCTCATGAAGCTATCAGGCCGACTAGTCTAGAACTGACACCTGACATACTTCTAAATAGCCTTTCGCGCGATCAATTACGGTTATATACGCTTATTTGGGAACGGTTTATCGCTAGTCAGATGGTAGCTGCGGTTTATGATACGCTGACGATAGATATAAAAGCCGGTCGCATGGACCTTCGTGCTAATGGATCTCGTTTGAAATTTCCAGGGTTTTTGGCTGTGTATGGCGACACAAAAGATGAAACTGAAAAGGATATTACGATTCCTGAACTTACTGTCGGTACAGCATTAAAACTTTACAAGGCCTTGCCTCAACAGCATTTTACTGAACCTCCACCGCGTTATACTGAAGCTTCATTGGTAAAAATGCTGGAGGAGAAGGGGATTGGCCGACCAAGTACGTATGCGCCTATTGTTGAAACAATAGTGGGACGCGGCTATGTTGAAAGAGTAGAGAAGAAGTTTCATCCGACTGAGCTTGGCTTTGTTGTTGTTGATTTACTTCAGGAATACTTTCCAGATATTGTTGATGTCGATTTTACTGCTGGGTTAGAAGATCGTTTGGATGACATAGCTGAGGGCGAAAGATCGCGTACTGCAGTACTGAAGGACTTTTATAGTCCCTTTGCTTCTACGTTAGCACATGCTGAAGAAGAAATTGGACATGTGGAGCTACCTGTGGAGGTATCGGATGTTCCATGTGAAAACTGTGGACAGATGATGGTGGTAAAACACGGCCGTTACGGCAACTTTTTGGCCTGTCCTGGATTTCCGGCCTGTCGCAATGCAAAACCTATCGTAAAGGAAATAGGCGTTAACTGTCCAAAGTGTCAGGGGGCGATTGTTGAAAGACGTACTAAGCGTGGAAGGACCTTCTATGGTTGTGCTAATTACCCTGAGTGTCAGTATACTACTTGGGATATGCCGTTAAAGGAAACATGCCCTGTTTGCGGTAGTTTTAAGATACGGCACAATTTACGGCAAGGACGCTTTAGTGTGATATGTGGCAATGAGGCCTGCTCAACAAGGGAAAAGGAAGCTGTCTCCGAAAAGCCTGCACCTAAAACGGCAAAAAAGAAAAGTGGAGGAAAACGTGGCTAAAGTAGTTATTATTGGTGCTGGACTAGCTGGAAGTGAGGCCGCATGGCAAGCCGCTCAGGCCGGAGTCAATGTGGAATTATATGAGATGCGTCCTGAGGTAATGACTCCTGCGCATCATACTGGACTATTTGCTGAACTCGTTTGTAGTAACTCTTTAAGGGCAGCAGCTGTGGAAAATGCTGTGGGACTTCTCAAAGAAGAAATGCGTCGTCTAGAATCCTTGATAGTCAAGGCTGCGGATGCCTGTCGTGTTCCCGCTGGTGGAGCTCTTGCCGTAGATCGGCAAGAGTTTAGTTCGTATATTACTAAGTGTCTTGAAGCGCATCCCAAAGTAACAATTATTAGACAGGAGATTTTGTCGATTCCAGATGAAACGCCATTAATAATTGCCAGTGGCCCCCTATCTTCACCATCCCTTGCAACAGCAATTGAGACTATCGCTGGACATGGTTATTTATATTTTTACGATGCGGCAGCACCTATAGTTACCAGTGAATCACTGAATATGAAAAAGATTTATCGTGCTTCTCGCTATGGTAAAGGTGATGATGACTATCTCAACTGTCCTATGACTAAGGAAGAATATGATAATTTTTGGCATGAACTTACTAATGCTGAAACTGCCCCGGTAAAGGATTTTGAAAAGGCCGTCTTTTTCGAGGGCTGTATGCCGGTTGAAGAAATGGCAGGTCGCGGTATTGATACCCTAAGGTTTGGCCCGCTCAAGCCTGTAGGTCTTGAAGATCCTGCGACAGGTGAAATTCCTTATGCTGTAGTTCAGCTTCGCCAGGATAACAGTGCAGCAACTTTATATAATATTGTCGGCTTTCAGACCCATCTCAAGTGGCCTGAGCAAGAACGGGTTTTCAGACTAATACCGGGTTTGGAGAAGGCTGAATTTGTACGTCTGGGTGTTATGCACCGCAACACTTTTATAAATTCACCACTCTTACTTAATGATACTCTTGAAATGAAGGAAAATGATGGCATATTTTTTGCCGGACAGATTACTGGTGTTGAAGGCTATGTCGAGTCAGCAGCTACTGGACTGATTGCTGGAGTAAATGCCGCCAGGCGAGCTCTTGGCAAAGCCGCAGTTATATTTCCAAGTGCGACTGCTCATGGCGCCTTGTGTCATTATATTACTCATGCTGCTCCCGGAAATTTCCAGCCGATGAATGTTAATTTCGGCTTGTTACCGCCTCTAGAGCACAGGATAAGAGATAAAAAGCAAAAGAACCGTTATATTGCCGAGCGTTCTTTGAGTAAATTGGATGAATTTATTGAAAAATTAGATAATAATAAATGTATAATTCTTGCATAATCGAGGCAGGTATGTTAGTATAAATTAGTAATTTCCAAACTAATTTCGACAAAAAGCGTGATTTTATGGGAACTTTAATAACCCCACTTGAGGATTTTATTCGATATTTAAGAGTGGAAAAGAATGCCTCACAGCATACGATCAATAGTTACCGGGCTGATATCGAACGTTTTTTCGAATTTGCCAAGGAAAAAGGTGTGACTGAGGCGGATTTTGCGCAAATATCACCAATTTTAATCAGAGCTTATCTGGCTATACTCAAGGAAGAGGATTACGCACGGCGCACCATTGCGCGCAGAGTGGCCGCGCTTAGATCCTTTTTTCGTTTTATGTGTCGTGAAGAAATTGTCGGAGAAAATCCGTTTAGCAGCGTACATACTCCTAAGTTGGATAAAAGGTTGCCAGTGTTTCTAGATTTAGAGGAAGTTGACGCGTTGCTGGCCTTGCCTGATAAATCTGCTCTTGGGAGGCGAGACGCAGCTATTTTGGAATTACTCTATGCTACAGGGATTCGAGTTAGTGAACTGGCTGGGTTGACCGTCCAGGATGTTGATTTAACTACCGGCTATGTTTTGGTTTACGGCAAGGGGGCAAAGGAGCGGGTTGTGCCTGTGGGGCGGAAGGCTGTGGGTGCTATTGCCGGTTATCTTGACAGCAGTCGGCCAAGACTACGGGCTATGGGGGTGACTCCGCCACATGATATTTTATTTGTCAATAAAAATGGTGGGCCCTTGACTGACCGCAGTGTGCGGAGAATTGTTGAAAAGTATGTTAACGCATTAGCAATTACGAAAAATGTCAGTCCACATACAATAAGACATACTTTTGCTACTCATCTTTTGAATAACGGAGCTGACCTCAGATCCGTCCAAGAACTGCTAGGGCATGTTAACTTGTCAACAACCCAACTGTATACTCATGTAACGAAAGAACGAATAAAATCAGTATACAAAGATGCGCATCCGCGCGCTTAGGAGGTGAACCAATGTTTCATGCGACAACAATTGTTGCAATAACTCATAAAGGTAAGACAGCCATCGCTGGTGACGGTCAGGTTACTTTTGGTGGCAACACCGTTATGAAGCATAACGCAAAAAAAGTCAGACGTTTATACCATGGTAAAATTTTAGCTGGGTTCGCCGGTTCTGTAGCAGATGCCTTTACTTTATTTACAAAGTTTGAACAAAAACTCGAAGAATATAATGGCAATATGATGCGCTCAGCTGTTGAACTTGCCAAGGATTGGCGAACAGACCGTGTACTTAGACGACTAGAAGCGCTGCTAATTGTTACTGACGCTGAACATATGCTTATTATTTCTGGTAATGGAGAGGTAATCGAGCCTGATGACGGAGTTACTGCCATTGGATCTGGAGGAGCATATGCTTTGGCTGCCGCCCGGGCATTAACGATGCACTCATCCCTGACTGCACCTGAGATTGCGCGCCAGGCTCTTGAGATTGCGGCTTCAATTTGCATTTACACTAATACTAATATAACGGTTGAAGAACTATAAAGGAGGGACGGTTTTTGACCGAATTAACGCCCAGTCAAATTGTTCATGAATTGAACAAGTATATTGTCGGGCAGCAGCCAGCAAAAAAATCGGTGGCTATTGCATTGCGTAACAGATGGCGTAGCAGACAGCTACCAGAAGAACTTAAGGAAGAAATAGTTCCTAAGAATATATTAATGATCGGCCCGACTGGTGTTGGTAAAACCGAAATTGCCCGGAGGTTGGCGAAGCTTGTTAACGCTCCTTTCGTCAAGGTCGAAGCAACAAAGTTTACTGAGATTGGTTATGTTGGCCGTGATGTAGAGTCGATGGTCAGGGATTTGGTGGAAACAGCTATTAGAATGGTTAAACAGGATAAAATGTTGGAAGTTACTGATAAAGCTAAGGAACTTGCGAATGAACGAATAGTGGATTATTTTAGTATGTCGCCCCAAAAAGCAGATATGCGAAATCCCTTTGAAATGTTATTTTCGGGCTCGAAAAGTACTACGCCACCAGTTCCAGATGTAAATACTTCTAATACTGAACGCGAAGTTTGGCGCAGCCGCTTAGAAAAGGGGGAGCTAGAAGAGGAATTAATCGAAATTTCGGTTGAAGATAACAATCAACCAATGGTTGGAATGTTTGCCGGATCTGGTATGGAAGAAATGGGTTTAAACATTAACGACATGTTGGGCAACTTTTTGCCGAAACGCCAGAAAAAACGAAAAGTAACTGTTGCCAATGCCAGAAAGATATTTACTCAGGAGGAAGCCCAAAAGCTTATCGATATGGATGAAGTGATGGCTGCAGCAATAAACTTGGCGGAAACATCAGGAATAATTTTCCTTGATGAAATTGATAAGGTCGCTGGAAGGGGGCATGCATCCGGCCCGGATGTATCGCGTGAAGGTGTGCAGCGAGACATTCTGCCAATTGTCGAAGGTTCGACTATTGTTACAAAATACGGTTCAATTAAAACTGATCATGTTCTTTTTATTGCTGCCGGGGCTTTTCATATTTCTAAGCCATCTGATCTTATTCCTGAACTCCAAGGCCGCTTTCCAATACGGGTTGAACTTACTAGTTTAACCAAAGATGATTTCCGGCAAATTCTTACTGAACCGGCAAACGCGTTGCTTAAACAGTATACTCATCTTTTAGCGACAGAAGGAATTAAGATCGAATTTAGCGAAGATGCTATTGATGAACTCGCGGAAGTTGCGTGTGCAGTAAATGCTCAAACAGAAAATATCGGAGCTAGGCGTCTCCATACGATAATGGAAAAGCTTTTGGAAGATATTGCTTTTAACGCGCCTGAACTTACCGAAAAATCTATACGCATAAGCCGCGAGTATGTAAAAGAGATTCTTGACCCGATTATTGTTAACCAAGATCTCAGTCATTTTATATTATAAAGACAAATTGTTTACTGAAAGGCAGGATGATTTAAGTGTTTTCGTCATTGTTAGAACGCACCCGTAAAATTAATAAGTTGCTTCAGAAATCCGATAAAGTAGAATACTACGAAATATCAGATGTATTGTCAAAGGTATTGATTGCTAATGTCTATATTGTTGGTAAAAATGGTACTGTCTTGGGTTATGCTTTGCTGCATGATTTTGAGTGTGATATTATGCGCGAATGCGTGCTTAAGGAGAAGCAGTTTCCCGAACATTATGTGGAGTGGCTGCTAAGGATACACGATACTTCGCCTAACTTAAAGCTGAAAAGTGGTTTATGTGCTTTCAGTGAAGGTACAGAATGTATTTTTCGCGATAAATTTACTACAATTGTTCCGATTCATGGCGGTGGCGAACGTATAGGTACATTGATTATTGCTAAATTTGAAACCGAGTTTACTGACGACGATTTAATTATGGGCGAATACGGTGCTACGGTTGTCGGTATGGAAATTTTGCGGGATCGCAGTGATAAAATTGAAGAGGAAGCTCGCAAGAAAGCTACCGTACAAGTGGCTCTCGGGACTCTTTCGTATTCTGAATTAGAAGCCGTAATGCATATTTTAAGTGAACTTGATGGTGATGAAGGACTTTTGGTAGCAAGTAAAATTGCTGACCGGGTGGGAATTACACGTTCGGTTATTGTAAACGCCTTGCGTAAATTTGAAAGTGCCGGGGTAATTGAGTCCAAATCACTGGGTATGAAAGGTACTTACATCAAAGTTCTGAATGAGCGATTATTAGACGAATTGAAGAAAATAAAAAAATAGGCCATAAGTCCCATGATGGGATATAATGGCGTTAAAAGTTTGTAAAATTGAGTCGTAAGTCCTAGAAATCACCCGTTAACCGCGGGTGATTTTTCATTTTATATAATAAAATAACAAAATGATCAATTAATTTACATAAAATGGCTGTGCTAAAACGTATAATTACCGCGATATATAAAGGATTTCCGTGAACTATGTAGAATCATGAAAAAGATGTAATAGCAGAACCCTTGAGTAAATAGTATTGGGGGGTAGCTTGTGGTCAGATCTATTTTATCATCATCCACAGAAAACGTTCTGGAAAAAGCATTGGGGGCTTCCGCTCTACGTCACAAAATAATTAGCAATAATATTGCCAATGTTAATACTCCGGAATTTAAGCGTAGCAGTGTATTGTTTGAAGAGCGGTTGGCTGAGGCGCTAAATGAAACCAAAGCGACACCGGCAAGAACCAATCCGCGTCATTTAGCAGGACATAATGGCGGTGGTGATTTTAATCCGGTTATTGTTACCGAAACTACTACCAGTATCAGGGCCGACGGTAACAATGTCGACATTGATGCTGAAATGGCAAGCTTGGCAAAAAACAACATATATTACAATGCTGTGGCCAAGGAGCTAAGCAGGTATTTTTCAAATCTAAAAGCGGCGATTAATGAAGGGAGACGATAACCGTGGGTATGTTTGGTGCGATTGATGCAGCTGCTTCTGGCATGACTGCTGAGCGTTTGCGGATGGATGTCATCTCAAACAACATTGCTAATGTCAATACAACACGTACAGCGGCGGGTGGACCGTATCGTCGGCAACTGGTTGTATTTCAAGCCAGAACTGAGAATTCGCCGTTTGGCCAAGTCTTGGCACGTAATCTTGAACCTGGAGATGGCGTAAAGGTGGTCGGAATAGTCAAAGATGAGTCCCCGCTTCGAAAGGTGTATGATCCCAATCATCCTGATGCTAATGTCGAGGGGTATGTAGATATGCCGAATGTGAACATTGTTGCTGAGATGGTAGATATGATAACTGCCACAAGGGCTTATGAAGCTAATGTTACTGCGGTGAATGCCGCGAAAAGCATGGCTTTAAAAGCTCTTGAAATTGGCGGCTAAAGGAGGGCGGAGTAGTGGAAGTAGGATCTTTGAAACTTTTGCCGGTGAATCCGCTCCGAACAATCGAATCTGAGGCGTCACCGCATGCCGGGGCTAATAAAAATTTTGGTGAAGTGTTGGCCGAGGCGCTGAGTGACGTAAATAAACTTCAACAAGAAGCAAAACAAGCTTCAAATAATCTTGCCACCGGTAAAATCCAAGATATCTCCGAAGTAGTCATCGCCACAGAAAAAGCGACAATCGCCCTACAGCTTACAATGCAGGTACGAAATAAGATTGTTGATGCCTATCAGGAAATTATGCGCATGCAGGTTTAATGGCAGCGTTGGATTGTGTATCATTTGTGGCTTAAAGAGGTGTGATAATGGACGAATGGCACAAACAGATGCTGCGCCTATGGAAAAACCTCAATAAAAAACAACGCTATATAATCTTCGCTTCTGCCGCGATGGTGTTTTTGGCGATTATTGGCTGGAGTTTTTGGTGGGGAACTCGGACCGAATATGTGCCGTTGTTTACCGAACTAGATGCGAAGGATGCGGGGGAAGTCGCAGCAAAACTTAAAGAAATGAAAGTACCCTATCAATTAGGTAATAACGGTACGTCTATTATGGTTTCATCTAAGAACGTTTACCAAGCAAGGCTAGATTTGGCTAGCCAGGGGTTGCCTAAAGGCAGTAAGGGTTTTGAAATATTTGACCAGAATAAATTTGGGGCAACCGAGTTTCAGAACAAGGTTTACTATTTACAGGCTCTTCAGGGAGAATTGACTCGAACTATTGAGCAAATGGCTGAAGTAGAAAAGGCTCGGGTGCATATTGTTTTACCTGAGGACAGTTTATACAAAAAGAATGAAAAACCGGCAACCGCGTCGATAATGCTTAAGCTCCGTCCGTCAACTGAGCTGTCTCGAGCCCAGGTTAAAGGGATAGTAAATTTAGTGGCTCATAGTATTCAAGGACTAAAACCAGAAAACGTAACCGTAGTCGATAATTTTGCCAGAGTTCTTAATGACCAGGACAGCGAAATGCAGATGGCTGGAGCTGGAACTCTGACTCAGATTGAGTTAACGAAAAAGATCCAAGATAATCTGCAAAAAAACACTCAATCTTTATTAGAACAGGTTTTGGGTCAGGGAAAAGCTGCCGTACGGGTTAGTGTGGAGCTGAGTTTTGATCAAAAAACTGTTGACAGGCAGGTTTTTGAGCCTGTTGTTGATGATAAGGGCATAATTCGAAGTTCTCAGGAAGTTAATGAGAATTATAAGGGAACAAATGCTCAGCCTGGCGGCGTACCAGGAACTACTTCCAACATTCCCGGATATGCTACAAGTGGTAATAGTCAATCGACTTACGAAAAGAAAGAAGTAACCCGCAATTATGAGATAAATGAATTAAAAGAAAAGACTGTAGTGGCCCCAGGGGCAATTAAACGGTTAACTGTTTCGGTACTGGTTGATGGTAACTTGGATAAAGCTCAGCAAGATAGTATAACGAAAGCAATTTCTTCTGCAGTTGGTGCAAATCCCGCTCGCGGCGACGTGGTATCTGTGGAAAGTCTTGCTTTCAGCACCGAACTCGCTGATAAATTGCGTCAGGAAGAGCAGGCTTTAGAAGGACAGAAGACACGTGAGACATGGTTTAAGATAGGCGCTGCTGTAATTGCTATATTTGCTATTTTATATATTCTACGATCTTATCTAAATCGGCGACGTCAGGCTGAGGAGGAAGCAGCCTTAATTGAAGAATTAAACTCGCAATCACTTGCTCAAGAAGAAACGGTTGCTACTGACGAAGCAACGTCGGAAGAAAGGGAACGTCTGATCCAACGTGAAGCTATTGCTAAATTTGCCAAAGCCAAACCTGATGAAGTTGCTCAACTTATAAAAACATGGGTAAATGAGGATTAGCGAAGAGGGTGAGGACATGCTTCATACTAGCGAGATAAATGGAAAGCAAAAAGCGGCTATTTTGCTTATTGCGCTTGGACCGGATATTGCCGCCCAGATATTTAAACATCTTAGGGAAGACGAAATTGAGAAGCTGACTTTGGAAATTGCCAACCAGCGCAAGGTTACCCAAGAGCAGAAAGATAAGGTACTGGCTGAATTTCACCAAATGTGTCTAGCGAAGGAATATATCTCCACTGGGGGCATTGATTATGCTCGTGAGATTATTGAAAAGGCACTGGGGGCAGAAAGGGCGGTAATGATAATTAACCGCTTAACTTCTAGCCTGCAAATTCGGCCGTTTGATTTTGCTCGTAAAACTGATCCAGCACAATTGTTGAATTTTATTCAGAACGAGCATCCGCAGACAATTGCTTTAATTATGGCTTATCTTCAGCCGGAACAGTCAGCTGCGATTATTTCGGCTTTACCGCCTGACCGCCAGGCTGATGTAGCTAATCGAATTGCTTCGATGGATAGGACTTCTCCTGATATTATCAAAGATGTTGAACGAATCTTAGAACGCAAGCTGTCGTCTTTAGTAACGCAGGATTTCACCGCCGCAGGCGGTGTAGATTCAATTGTTGAAGTGCTTAACCGGGTTGACAGGACGACAGAACGTACGATTATTGAAAATCTTGAGGTTCAAAATCCTGAGTTGGCTGAAGAAATTAAGAAGAGAATGTTTGTCTTCGAAGATATTGTGCTTCTTGATGACCGGTCGTTGCAAACTGTGCTTAGAGAAATTGAGTCGAAGGATCTTGCTTTGGCACTCAAAGCTTCCTCGAATGAAGTGGCTGAGAAAATTTACAAAAATATGTCCAAGCGTGCGGCTGAAATGCTGCGTGAGGAATTGCAATATATGGGGCCTGTACGAATTCGCGATGTCGAAGAGTCTCAGCAAAAAGTGGTCAATGTTATCCGTCGACTTGAGGACTCGGGCGAAATTATAGTTTCCCGCGGTAAAGGAGACGAGGTAATTGTCTAGAATCATCAAGTTTGCGGCAGTGCATGAGACTCCATTTGTTATTACAGCGCCAAGAAGTAACAAGTGGGCCGAGAAAAAGGCAGATAACCTTGTTTCCACTGAATCTGATGTGGCTAAATTGGAAGCTGAATTGGGGGTTAAAAAGTGTATTGAGCAGGCTCGCCAAGATGCGAGTGTGATAACTCAGTTGGCCCACGAAGAAGCTGCAAGCATTATTGCGCAGGCATCGGTGCAGGTCGAACAATTAAGGCAGGAAGCTATTGATGATGGGGTGCGGCAAGGTTATGACGAAGGTCTTGCTCAGGGACACGAGGCCGGCCTTAGTCAGATGACAGAAGCTATTGATGATGCGATTCAGCGTGCGCAGTTGATTATTGAAGCAGCTGAGAATGAAGCGAAGCGAAATTTGGTACAAGCTGAACGTCAAATTGTTGAGATTGCAATTACAATAGCTGGCAAAATCTTGTTCCGGGAAATAGATGAAAACCCTATGGTCCTACTGCCAATAGTTAAAGCTGCGCTTGATAAAGTATGTGATCAGGAAAAAATTACTGTTCGGGTTAATCCGGAGGAGTATAGCCTGGTACTTGAAGCAAAGCCGGAATTGTCTACTGCGCTTAAAGTTTGTGCCGCAATTTCCATTATAGCTGATGACAGTTTGAAAGTTGGCGATTGTATTGTGGAGACCCCTTATGGAAATGTCGACGCCAGAATTGATAGTCAACTTGAGGTATTAACGGCCGCACTCAGGGATGCGATGCCATGAGTGGATTTAATTTTGAAAAGTATTTCGGCGTTATTACAGCGACTGACTCTTTACAGCAGGTTGGAAAGGTTACCCAAGTTGTCGGACTCTTAATTGAGTCTGTTGGGCCTCGTGTTAGTCTGGGCGATCTCTGTTTCATCCAGACTTCTTCAAAGGAAATAGTCTTACCAGCTGAAGTTGTTGGATTCCGTCAGAACCACGTTCTTCTTATGCCTTTAGGAGAAATGCAGGGTATAGGGCCAGGGTCAAAGGTTATTTCCGCCCAAGGCACACTAAAAGTTGGAGTAGGCAAGTCTCTTTTGGGACGCGTACTTGATGGGCTTGGGAATCCTATTGATGGTAAGGGGCCTCTTAGCTGTGATGATGAATATCCGCTGTATAATGTGCCGCCGTCGCCGCTTGCCAGGCAGCGAATTTCTGACAAGTTATTTGTTGGGGTTCGGGCAATTGACGGTCTTTTAACAATGGGGCGTGGTCAGCGCGTTGGAATAATGGCTGGCAGCGGAGTGGGAAAAAGTACGCTTTTGGGTATGATTGCCCGTAATACTGAAGCTGACATAAGTGTTATTGCTCTTATCGGTGAACGTGGCCGAGAGGTACGAGAGTTTATAGAACGCGATTTAGGCGAACAGGGTTTACAGCGATCAGTTGTGGTGGTTGCTACATCAGATCAACCAGCTCTTCTTCGCTTAAAAGGTGCTATGACTGCTACGGCTATTGCCGAGTACTTTCGAGATCAAGGCCATTGTGTTATGTTGATGATGGATTCGGTAACCAGGTTTGCCGCTGCTCAACGTGAAATTGGTTTGACTGTAGGCGAACCACCGGCTACCAGAGGGTATACTCCATCGGTTTTTGCTTTACTTCCCAAACTGCTGGAACGCACCGGACCGTCTGATAAAGGGTCAATTACTGGCATTTATACTGTTCTGGTGGATGGTGACGACATGAATGAACCGATTGCCGATGCTGCGCGAAGCATTCTCGACGGTCATATTGTATTGGCGCGTAAACTGGCTGATCAAAACCACTATCCGGCTATTGACGTTTTGAGTAGTGTAAGCCGACTGATGCTTGAAGTGGTAGAAAAAGATCATTGGACTGCAGCTCAGAAACTTCGGTCGCTTATGGCCGTATATCGCGAGGCGGAAGATTTGATTAATATTGGTGCTTACGCGCCAGGAAGTAATGCTCGTATTGACAAGGCTATAGCAATGATTACTCAAATACGGGAATTTCTTCAACAAAGTGTTTTCGAGCAAACTCAATTTGATGAAACCTATGCTCAGTTGTTATCTTTTACAAGCTAATTTGTTAGCAGGAGGGCGTTATGCAGGCATTTCACTTTAGCCTTGAAACGCTGCTTAAAGTTCGCAAAATGGAAGAAGAGCAGCTTCAGGTAAAGTTGGCTGAAGCGACAGCTCAATTTATGGCTGAAAAGGAACAACTGGAATTACTAAAAACAAGACTTGCTGAGCATATTAATAAGTTTCGCAACTGCCAAAATGAAAGGGTAGGTATTTCAACCTTTAATGTTTTTCATAATTATCACGATAAACTAAAAGGAGATATTTCTATTCAACAAGAGCGAGTGGAGCTTGCCCAAAGCGCCTTTCAGCAATGTCTTGCTTCTCTGGAGCAAGCTGTAAAAGCTCGTAAACTGGTGGAAAAATTACGGGAAAAGCGCATGTTAGAGTATCAGACCGAATGTTTAAAAGAAGAACAAAAATTTATTGATGAACAGGGATTACAGGTTTTTTCCCGCAATAAGTGAGGTTGTTTTATATGCAAAATGTACAGAAAGTCATTAGTCGTATAAATGAAATACAAAATCGATTTCAACAATTTAATAGTGTTCCGGCAGGTAATTTTGGCGAAGTATTAGGAAAAGTCCAGATGCAAGAAGCTGTAGGAGGACCTGCCAGACAAAATGATTATGGCTCAGATATTCCTGGACTTGTCCGAAAAGCTGCGGCTAAATACAATGTTGATCCTAAGTTGGCTTTGGCAGTAGCTGAAGCTGAGTCCAACTTTAACCCGAATGCTGTTTCTTCGGTTGGTGCGACAGGCGTTATGCAGCTGATGCCGGAAACTGCCGCGGGTTTAGGGGTTAACAATATTCGTGATCCCAAGGAAAATATTGATGGTGGGGTTCGCTATCTTAAACAACTGCTTGCTACATTTAATGGTGATCCCAGAAAAGCTGTAGCCGCATATAATGCTGGTCCTGAAGCGGTAAAACGGTATGGCGGCGTTCCTCCTTATGCTGAAACTCAAAACTACGTAAATAAGGTTTTGGCAAATAAAGCCTAATTTTATTTTATGTCACTTATAAGTGAAGGTAGGCATTAATGTATGGCTGATATAAAGAAACCCCAAGCAACTGAACCACAAGTAAAAAATAGAACTAAAAAAATAAGTGTAATGAAGATTTTTCTGGTGGTACTTGTACTTATTATTCTACTTGGCTGCGGTGTTGCTGCCGGTATATACTTGAAATTTATTGATATAGCTGATTTGGCTCAAAAGCATAAGATGTATGATTATCCTGTAGTTGGCAAATATTTTCCCAGAAAGTCAACTAATTTTGATCTTGTGGATTTGGATAGTCCTACTTCTAAAGATGAACAGCAACAGTCGGTAACTACTCCTAATGCGGGACAAACGTCTGCACCTGAGACACTTGTTGCAGCACAGCCATTGAATCAACCGACAAATGCTGAAGAAATGGCTAAAATTATGGAAAAAGCAAAGCAGGATGAGGCAAAACGTCTATCAAAAACAGCCCGCCTGCTGGGAACAATGAAATCGGATGAGGCTGCAGTCATCATAAACCAACTGGATAATTCAACTATAGTGGCAATTTTTAATAAAATGGACGAGGAGCAAGTGGCAAAAATAATGGCTCAGCTTGGTCCAGAAAAGGCTGCCAGTTTGACGAAAATGATGCTTAAAGGCAATTAATTGGCCTTTTAGTATAAATATTTCCTTGAAAGGAGGTGAATAGATGAAGGCAATTGTATTGCCGGTGGCTAACGATATTCCGTTGACTAATGCACCAGTGCGTTCTTCCGTCAATAAGTCGCATATTGCTGCTAAAGGACAACAAAACGGGAAAAAGTTTGACAGTGTGTTGGCAGAGAGCGTAAAAGCTTCACCAGATCTTGTTGAGGCTGAAAAAGGTAGTTTAGATAAGAAAACAACAGATCAAGTCGATAATGCTCTGGTGGCCGGACTAGGAGGCGTTGTCTCACTGGTTAAACCAGTGTTGGTTGCCAAGCAGGCTGAAGACCAACCTAATCCGTCAGTTTCAGCAATTGTTTCTAAGCAGGAGCAAAATATAGCTCCGGTTATGGTGGCTAGGACAGTTAGTATGATTGAAAGCCCAAAACCGCCGATGGTGAGTGTTCAGTTAAAACCTGAAGAGCCGCCTACCTTAGTACAAAATGCGCCAAGGTTAAGTATGGTTATAGCTCAGAGCCCTGTTAATAGCGAGAATCTTATTAAGCCGCAAGGTGCATTGAATAAGGTAATTCCAGAAGTGGTTGAAAAGCCTATTTTGGGCGATGAGTTATTGGTTAGTAATATACCCCAAGATAAGGAGTTACAGTTGAATTCGGTTTCAAAAATAGCGGATGCTGCTAGTAGGCCGACGCTTAATTCGCTAGTCAATCAAGATGATTTAGGTCTGACCAAAAAAATAAATCCAATGGAACAGTCAACGTCTCAAGTCCTGGATGCTTCCCTTGTTCTGGGGCAAAATCAGGAAAGTCCGATAAGCGATTTTAGTCCTGGTGATCTGGAAACACCAGTAACAGCTATGCAACTCAATACAGCTGCTAGTTCTGGTAGTAATGGAAACGCTGAATCTGGTTTGACTGCGGATACTTTAACTGATAAGACTGAACTTATTCGCAAGCCTAAAGAAAATGTGGGTGAAACGACTCCTTTTTCCAGTATCCTTGATCAGCATCAAGGAATTAAGGCTGAAGCTATTAATGTAGCACGAGCAGATGCTTTGCCTCAAGCACCTGCTGATCGCTATAATGTCCTTGGGCAGATCGTTGAGCAGGCTAAAGTAATAAACCGTCCAAACAATTCGGAAATGGTAATTAAATTAAAGCCTGAACATCTTGGAGAACTGACGCTGAAAATTGTGGTTGAAAATGGTGCTGTTAGTGCCACATTCTTATCCAACAATTCAGAGGTTCGTAGCGCCATTGAGTCTTCATTGCCGCAACTAAGACAAGAGCTTTCTAATCAGGGACTAAAAGTTGATCAAGTTGGTGTATATGCCTCCATGAATCAATCTTTTGGCAATAGCCATCAGCGCCAGTCCCAATATCAAGAACAGCCAGCTACAATTACTGCAGAGTCGCGGGATAGTAAAGAGTTTTTGAATACTGTTGAAATGGTAGCGGCGTCTGCTTCTAAAAATCATATCGCATCATCAGGCATTGATTACAGAATTTAAAATTGGAGGTGATGACTTGACAACAGTTACCAGACCAATAGCAGCAAATGCAGCCCAAACTGCTGAACAATCTTCTCGTTCTAAGAAAAATGAGGAAATGGGTAAAGACGATTTCCTAAAACTATTGGTGACGCAACTAAGATATCAGGATCCGCTTAAGCCAATGGATGATACGCAATTCGTTTCGCAAATGGCTCAATTTTCAAGTCTTGAGCAAATGCATAATTTGAATACTACCTCACTTTTAAATCAAGCTACTGGCTTAATCGGTAAAGCTGTAACCTGGGCAATAAGTGATGGTGATATTCGTAATGGAATAGTAAAGTCCGTTAAAATTGTTGATGGTCAACCAAAACTTGCGATGGATAACGTCGAGATAGATCTTAAGAGCATTTCTGGCCAGGTGCCTGATAATCCGTTGGAGTTGATTGGTCAAAAAGTTACCTGGAACGGAAATATGGGTACACCGCAAACCGCAAATGTGATTGATGTTAAAGATGTTAATGGGGTTAAAAAACTTATTGTTGAAGGGCAAGTTGTAGATTTAGCTGACGTACATGGCGTACAAAATTCTAACCAACAAATAGAGCAGGCCAAGGTAGTTGAAGCTAAAACTAAATAGGAGGGTAGGTTATGGCCGACAACCGTATTTATTATCCCCAACAGCCGGTTATTCCCTTGGGCAAGCCAGCATATGCGCCCAAAACTCCTAATAGTTCAAAACCTGCCGCTGGAAACGAACAGCTCTTTGGGCAAATACTGGAACAAGAGCTTACTGGCTTAAAATTTTCTCAGCATGCTATAGAGCGGCTGGCGACTCGCAATATTAAGTTAGGTAACGCCGAGCTGGCAAAAATCAGCGGTGCGGTGGAAAAAGCTGCGCAAAAAGGCTCCAAGGACTCGCTTATACTGATGGATAACATAGCTTTAGTTGTCAGCGTGAAAAACCGAACTGTTATTACGGCAATGGATGGGGCTAGTGTTAAAGACAATGTGTTTACTAATATTGATAGTGCGGTAATTGTATAGGGCTGGACCTCTTGAGGAAGCCCAGGCTGTTGAATGATTGACACAGCCACTACCCGCTAAAAGCCTATAATTTAGGGAGGTCGAATAATTATGATGCGTTCGTTGTTTTCCGGGGTTTCCGGACTAAAGAACCACCAAACTCGTATGGATGTAATCGGCAATAATATTGCTAATGTTAATACCGTGGGGTTTAAGTCCAGCCGCACTAACTTTCAGGATGTTCTCAGCCAAACCCTGCAAGGAGCAGCTTCCGCTCAGGGTAATAGGGGGGGGACCAACCCAATGCAGGTTGGACTCGGTGTGGGTATCGCCAGTATTGACACTATTTTTACTGACGGCAGCTTTCAGCCAACCGGCAAGCTGACCGATCTTTCGATACAGGGACAAGGCTTCTTTGTTCTTCATGATTCCTCCGGGAATAATATTTATACTCGTGCTGGAAATTTTGATTTTGACAAGCAGGGTAATTTCCTTGTGCCGGGTACTGGATTTAAGGTTATGGGTTATCAAGGCACCAACGGCACGGTTGGTACTTCACTAGGTCCACTACAGGTGCCGGTGGGGACTGCTATGGCCCCTAAAGCTTCTTCTAAGGCAATGTTTTCTAAAAATCTTGATGCTGCTGCAGATATCGGAAAATCTTTGTCAAAAACAGTTACTGCGTATGATACCAATGGCAGTGCTCATAATGTATCATGCACTTTTACCAAGACTGGTATTGGTACCTGGAGTATGGCTGTTGCCGCTGGTGATGCAACTTCAACTGTGACTGGCGGTCCGTACACAATTACCTTTAATGCTGATGGTACATTGACTGCTGGCGGAGCTGCTGCAGCTGGCTTTGTTGTAACTCCGGCCGCTCCAGGAAACCCTGCTGCTGCAGTAACTATTACTCCTGATTTCTCCGGAATTACCCAGTATGCTGGAGATGCTACGTTGGTGGGAGATTCTGATGGGTACAAATCTGGAACACTGCAGAATGTTTCTATTGATCCTAACGGCAGTTTGATGGGACGGTTTGATAATGGGCAAAGCCAGGTAATGGGAAAAGTAGCACTGGCAATATTCGAAAACCCTGCTGGTCTGACTAAAGTAGGCAGTAACATGTTTATAGAGTCGAGCAACTCAGGGACAGCTGCTATCGACCAGGGCGGAGTCGGAGGACGAGGGACTTTTAGTCCTGGTACACTGGAAATGTCAAACGTTGATTTGGCGAATGAATTTAGCAGCATGATTATTACTCAACGTGGTTTTCAGGCTAATTCTAAAATCATTACTGTAACTGATGAGATGCTGCAGGATCTTGCCAATCTGAAACGCTAATAGCAACATGTAGGGCGTGGGGGGATTTCCCCCCTTAATCCCTCGTTTTATGGAGGAATAAAATGATTAAACTTACAAAGTTTAAAACTCGCGATCATGAATTTGTTATTAATGCTGATTTGATTGAGACGATAGAAGAAACTCCGGATACTGTTATTACACTTACTAGCGGCAAAAAACTAATTGTAAACGAGTCCATGGATGAAGTGGTTCGCCGAGTAATGGAGTATCGTAGAGCCCTTTATCGTAATTCACGATAAGTGAGGTGCGCGATATGGATTTAACAACAACGCTAGGCTTAATTATAGGCATAGGCGGATTGTTGGTAGGAGTTGTAGTCGAAGGCGGCCATCTCGCCAGTATGATAAGTTTGCCTGCTTTTATCATTATCTTTGGTGGTACTGTTGGCGCTACGGCTATCGGTTTTTCAGTCAAAGATTTAAAAAACGTACCAACGTTGCTCCGTATCGCCTTTTTCGAGGAAGACTACGATGTTATGCAACTAATCGCCTTGGTGGTTAAGTTTGCCGAAAAAGCGCGCAAGGAAGGGCTGCTTGCTTTGGAGGATGATCTCGCTACAATTGATAATAAGTTTTTGCGTAAAGGAATGCAACTTGTCATTGATGGTACTGATGCCGAACTGGTGCGTAGTATAATGGAAACCGAATTGGCATTTATTCAAGAACGTCACCATAAAGGCGCCAGCATTTTTGATGCAGCGGGAGGCTATGCTCCTACTATGGGTATTATTGGTACTGTAATGGGACTGGTTCATGTCTTGGGTAGTCTAAAAGACGCCGATGCACTAGGACCGGCAATTGCTACCGCGTTTTTAGCAACACTTTACGGTATTGGAAGCGCCAATGTTTTTTTCTTGCCGATTGCCGCCAAATTAAAAAATCGTAGTGCAAACCAAATTGTTGTTTATGAGGTAGCTTTGGAAGGCATCCTTTCGGTACAAGCTGGTGATAATCCGCGTATTGTTGAAGAAAAACTTGAAGCTTTTCTTCCGCCGCGAGACCGTATAAAGCAAAGTAATAAAGAAAAATAGGATTTTTAGCAACGGGTTTTTTAGTGGTAAAAAGAGGAGGTACTGTACATGGCTGAAAAAGAAAAAAAAGGATTTCCCATGATGATGATTGTTATGATACTAGTTATATGTTGTATTTTTGCGGGTGGGATTTCTTATTATGTCGTAACTAAATTTTCGAGTGAAAAAAGCCATGACAAGGCGGCAGTCCGCGAACCCGGTGTACTTATGAAGGTTGGTGACGCTAAAGACGGACTTATTATTAATATTGGGGGCTTTAATAGTGGACGGTATCTAAAAATTGGCTTGGCGCTGGAGCTAAAAACTGACACGAAAACACAAGAATCGGGAGGAAAAACGCAATCTCCTGAGGAAATTAAGATACAGGATTCAGTCGTTTATGTTCTCAGGTCACAAAAGCTAGAAGACTTTGAACCGTCAAAACAAGAGCAGTTAAAAGAACTTATAAAAAATGAAGTAAATAAGGCCTTGGGAAAAGATGTGGTTATGGATGTTTATATCACAAGCTTTGTTTTGCAGTAGGATAGGCCAGTGCGAAGGGGGGGTACTTTTTGGTGGCGGGCCCTGATGTTTTATCCCAATCAGAAATAGATGAACTTTTATCCGCCTTATCGACTGGCATTGTATCAGCCGAGGATATGAAAGTTGAGCAAAATCAGAAAAAAATCAAGCTATATGACTTTAAACGTCCTGATAAATTTTCCAAGGACCAAATTCGCACTTTATATATGTTACATGAAAATTTTGCTCGATTACTTAATACTTATTTGGCTGCGCTTTTAAGAACCTTTGTCCATATTAATGTGGTTTCGGTTGATCAGTTGACTTATGAAGAATTTATTCGGTCGTTGCCTAACCCAAGTGTTATCAGTATTTTTCAAATGCGGCCATTAAAAGGAACAGTACTTCTTGAAGTTAATCCTAATATTGTATTTGCAATAATTGACCGACTGTTTGGTGGAATGGGGAGTGCTCCGACTAAAACACGATCATTAACCGATATTGAAGAAGCCATTATTAGGAAGGTTATAACAAAGGCTCTCGAAAGTTTTCAAGAAGCGTGGAAACAGTTTATCCTCATTGAACCCAAAATGGAGGTAATAGAGACTAATCCGCAATTTACCCAGATAGTGCCACCCAATGACATGGTTGTTATTGTCACTCTTCAGACCAAAATTGGCCAAGCCGAGGGGCTGATAAATATTTGCATTCCTTATTTGGTGTTGGAACCGATTATGTCTAAATTGTCGACAACCTTTTGGGTAGCTTCGTCTGTGTCAAAACAGACGTCGGATGATACTATCAGCGCTTTACAGCGCAAGCTTGAAAGATCTTTGATTCCGATGATTGTTGAACTTGGCAGCATCAATATAAATGTTCATGAACTTTTGAATTTGGCTGTAGGAGACGTAATGCAACTTGAAACAAGAACTAATGATGATCTTAGTGTTATTATTGGAACAAATGCGAAGTTCAAATGCAAACCAGGCGTAGCCGGAAAAAAACTAGCGGTGCAGATAAGTCAAATTATTGCGAAAGGAGAGGATGGCGATGAATAGCGGTTTTTTATCTCAAGAAGAAATAGACGCGTTGCTGCGCGGAGAACCCGCAGCAGTGCAGGGCGATGCCCTTAGTGATATTGAAAAGGATGCTATGGGTGAGATTGGCAACATTTCAATGGGTAGTGCGGCAACTACCTTGTCAATTTTGCTCTCACGACGTGTGTCAATTACCACTCCCAAGGTGAACGTCACTAATTTAAATGAATTTAAACACAAGTATCCAATGCCTTATCTCATAATTGAAGTTGGTTATACTGTTGGAATTACTGGCTCTAACCTTTTGGCTATGCGCCAGGAGGATGCGCTTATTATTGCTGATTTGATGATGGGCGGCGATGGATCCAATCCACCTACCGAGTTAAATGAACTTTACATGAGCGCAGTTTCTGAGGCCATGAACCAGATGATGGGGGCTGTGGCGACCTCAATGTCCACTATTTTTAAGAAAAAAATTGATATAGCCCCACCGAACTGTAATATTGTGGATTTTGGTACTGATATGGATTTGGAAGGTATGCCTGTAAAGGACGAAACTGTTGTTGAAGTGTCATTCCGAATGGAGGTGGAAGACCTTATTGACAGCGAAATCATGCAGATTGTTTCTATTCCTGTAGCCCAAGAATTAGTAGGGAATCTCTTGAAGTCTGTGGAAACGGCTGCTCCTCAAGTTAAACCAGCGCCTCAGGCGACTCAACCTCCAATCACGACTCTTCCTCCGACTCCTCCGGCTACGCAATCTATGCCTCAACCAATGGTGGCGCAGCCATCTGGTTATGTTCAACATCAGGGCAATGTTACTGTACAACCTGCACAATTCACTTCGTTTACTCCGGCAAATATGCCGGCTATTGATGCAAATATAAGTTTGATTATGGATGTACCACTTCAGGTGACTGTTGAACTGGGGCGGACGAAAAAACTCATTCGGGATATTCTAGAACTTAGCCCTGGTTCTGTTGTTGAACTTGACAAACTTGCCGGTGAACCTGTGGATATACTGGCAAATGGCAAACTTATCGCCAAAGGCGAGGTTGTAGTAATTGACGAGAACTTCGGGGTAAGAATAACCGAAATTATTGGTCAACTCGACCGCACCGCACTGCAATAATATAAAAATTAATTGATAGGAGAGGTATTAAAATGGCAACTAAAGTATTGATTGTTGACGATGCGGCTTTCATGAGGATGATGATTAAGGATATTCTGTCTAAGAATGGTTTTGAAGTAGTGGGAGAGGCGGAAAACGGAGCAAAGGCGGTTGAAAAATATCAGGAACTCAAACCAGACCTGACGACAATGGATATTACTATGCCGGAGATGGATGGTATTACGGCTGTGAAACAAATTAAGGGTATTGATCCGAATGCCAAAGTTATAATGTGTAGTGCTATGGGACAACAGGCGATGGTTATTGAGGCTATTCAATCTGGAGCGAAAGATTTTATTGTAAAGCCCTTCCAGCCTGATCGGGTTTTGGAAGCAATACGTAAAGTTGTCGGATAAATTATGAAAAAAACTCAGTGTTGGCCTCTAATCCTCGTTATCGTACTGTTAGTTGGAGTGGCGTTGGCTCATCCGGCTTTGGCTGCAGAGCAATCAGCTAACTATCTTAATTACAAGGAACCTGAGCCTGCTGGGTCCTCATGGCTTTCGACCATTGCCTATCTTTTTACACTTCTTGTTACATTCATTGTTGTACTTGCTCTGGCTTATGGTACATCTCGCTTTTTAGGTAAACGGATGGGCAGTACTACTTTAGGCGGTGATAACAAGATTTGCGTTACTATTTCTTTAGGGCAAAACCGTGCTGTCCATGTGGTTGAAGTTGCGGGAAGGTTTTTGGTTCTAGGCGTAACTGACCATAACATCAATTTGTTACAAGAGATAGTTGATCTACAGCAAATTGAGAAGCTAAAAGTGTTGCAAACGGTAGAGACCGCTGCCCCATTTGAAATGGTATTTCAGAAACACTTGACGTCGCTCCAGCATATGTCGGAGAAGTTTCCGGGGGTATTTGGCAACTATGGTCGTAAAGACAAATAAACGAGAAGAGGTAAAGCAGTGCTTAAGCGCTATAAAGGATTACTGTGCTTTGGCTTAATTATTGGCCTCTTGCTTTCAGATGCAACTGCATATGCTGCGCCGATAATTCCTATACCAAGTATTAATATTGGAGTCGAAGCTGCTAATAATCCAAAAGATGTTGCCTTGAGTCTACAGATATTATTTATGTTGACAGTGCTGACGCTGGCGCCGTCAATTCTAATAATGATGACTTCATTTACTAGAATTATTGTAGTGCTTTCATTTTTACGCAGCGCCTTGGCTACCCAACAAATGCCGCCTAACCAAGTGCTTATTGGCTTGTCCTTATTTTTGACCTTTTTTACTATGTCACCGTATATCACGCAGGTCAATAATAACGCTATGCAGCCTTATTTAGCGGGAAGCATAACCCAGGAAACAGCAATGACCGAAGCCATGAAACCTATGCGTGAATTTATGTTTAAACAAACCCGTGAAAATGATTTAGCGCTATTTGTTAATCTTTCCGAAATGCCGCGTCCTAATTCACAGGATGATATACCTTCAACTACTTTAATACCGGCATTTGTCATCAGCGAACTTAAAACAGCTTTTCAAATTGGCTTTTTAATTTACATCCCTTTTATTGTCATTGATATGGTGGTGGCCAGTACATTGATGTCAATGGGGATGATGATGCTGCCGCCGGTAATGATTTCACTGCCGTTCAAAATATTGCTATTTATCCTTGTTGACGGCTGGCATTTAGTAATTCGTTCATTGGTCGCCAGTTTTAATTAGAGGAGGGTAACGATGTCTAGTGACCTAGCGTTACAAATTGGGCGCGATGCGCTATTGATGGTCATGCTGATATCGGCTCCAATGCTGGGTTTAGGTCTCTTAGTGGGGATTGTGGTCAGCATATTTCAGGCCACCACCCAAATCCAGGAACAGACTCTAAGCTTTATTCCTAAGATTGTTGCCGTTTTTGTGGCGATGGTAGTTTTCGGTCCCTGGATGTTGAGCTTGATGGTATCTTACACACGTGATCTATTTATGATGATACCGCAAATGATACATTAGCAAGGTGGTCTATATTTTGGATATACTATCGGCGTTACTTGGTCAGGTTGGATTCTTTCTCTTAATTTTCGCGCGTATAAGCGGGATTTTTACCAGTGCGCCGGTTTTTGGCAGTCGCAATATTCCTGTTTATATTAAAGCTGGACTGTCACTCATCTTATCTTTTACACTGTTGCCGCTGGTATCTTCCACCGATATCATTATACCGGAATCATTGTTCCCATATGTTTTGTTAGTCGTCGGTGAGTTTTTGGTAGGACTTATTTTTGGCTATGTTAGTTCGTTTATTATGTATGCCGTCCAAATGGGCGGACATATAATGGATTTACAAATTGGCTACGGCATTATTAACGTGTTTGATCCACAGCAGGGCCAGCAGATTCCGCTATTAGGAAATTTCCAATATATCCTTGCCTTGCTGGTATTGTTATTGACTAATGGTCATCATGTTTTAATATCGGCATTATTTTCAAGCTTTAGAGTTATTCCTGTAACCGGGGCGGTATTTCAGCCTGAATTGGCCCAATTTATGGTAGATCTTTTTGTTGGCACTTTTAGCGTGGCTTTTAAAATTAGTGTTCCTATTCTGGCTGCTCTTGTGTTGACTGATTCAGCTTTAGGTATCTTAGCCCGTACTATGCCGCAGATGAATATCTTTGTTGTTGGGGTTCCGGGAAAGATAGCAGTTGGTACTTTTGCTTTGTTTATTTCATTACCGTTTTATGTTGGATTTTTGGGGGTGGGGTTTAATGTTATGTACCAGGATATTTACCGCCTGCTTTATTTATTCCAACAAACGGGAAACTAAATATATATTTGACGAATTCACGCTTCAGCGTTTTAGTCAGGAAAAAACTGAAGAGGCTACTTCAAAACGTAAGGAAGAGTCGCGCCAAAAGGGCCAGGTTGCAAAAAGTCTGGAAATTAACTCTGCTTTTATTATTTTAGCTGCTTTTCTAGCCTTAAAAATTGTTGGTCCATATATATACTCTGAACTTACAACTTTCATGCGGTTTATGTTTACCGATTTTTCCACCGCTGATTTTACCATCAACGGTATGCAGGTTTTATTGATTAATTTTATTATTGTTTTCATTAAAACGACGATGCCAATTATGCTCGTCATCTTGGTAATATCATTGGCGGTAAGTTTATTGCAAGTGGGATTTGTCTTTTCGACTGAAGCGCTAATGCCCCAGATGAGCAGAATTAATCCATTGTCCGGAATTGAGAGGCTCTTTTCCAAGCGATCATTGGTAGAACTGCTAAAATCACTCCTCAAAGTGGGGATAATTGGCTACTTTATTGCTAGGTTTGTGTTAAACGAAACTGGTAGAATACCTGAACTTATCAGTGCAGAATTAATTGATTCGCTTCGCTATATTTCCGCATTGATTACTGATTTGGCTTTACAAATTGGTGGAGTTATTCTTGTCTTGGGTGCTGCTGATTATTTTTATCAATGGTGGGAACATAATCAAAGCATAAAAATGTCGAAACAAGAAGTGAAGGAAGAATTAAAGCAAACTGAAGGAAATCCTCAGATTAAAGGAAAAATTAAGGAACGGCAGAGAGCTGTGGCGATGCGGCGAATGATGCAGGAGGTTCCTAAAGCAACAGCTATTGTTACTAATCCTACTCATTTTGCTGTGGCAATAAAATACGATCACACAATGTCTGCTCCGGAAGTAGTAGCTAAAGGACAGGATTTTTTAGCAGAAAGAATTAAGGCTGTGGCCAGGGAAAATCGGGTTGTGATTGTGGAGAATAAGCCGTTGGCCCGTGCCTTATACTCAAGTGTTGATATAGGTGGAACAATTCCAGCCGAATTATACCAAGCGGTAGCTGAAGTATTAGCATATGTATATCGTTTAAAAAAGCGCTTGTCCTAAATAGAAGGAGAGAGATAAATTGGCGACTCAAGCGTCACCTTTTGCGAAGCTGCTGAGATACAGTGACATACTAATTGCTGTTGCTGTCATTACAATAGTGGTAATGATGATTATTCCATTACCGTCTATACTTTTGGACATGTTTTTAACTCTCAATATTACATTGGCTCTGGTAATAGTAATGGTGGCGCTTTATAATGTTGAGCCACTGCAGTTTTCGGTTTTTCCGTCGCTGCTTTTGATTACGACTTTGTTTAGGTTAGCGCTTAATGTTTCGTCAACTAGACTTATTCTTTTAGATGGTTTTGCTGGTGATGTTATTACTGCTTTCGGTAACTTTGTTGTTGGCGGCAATCCTTTGGTTGGCTTTATTGTTTTTATTATTTTAATCATTATTCAATTTATTGTCATAACCAAGGGCGCTGAACGAGTTGCCGAAGTTGGTGCAAGGTTTACTCTGGATGCAATGCCTGGTAAACAAATGAGCATTGATGCCGACTTAAACGCCGGGCTTATTTCTGATACTGAAGCCCGGCAGCGACGACGTAATATTCAGCGCGAAGCTGATTTCTATGGAGCAATGGATGGCGCGAGTAAGTTTGTCAAGGGGGACGCCATCGCTGCAATTATTATTATTATTATTAATATTGTTGGCGGTTTTGCTATAGGGATGCTACAACGCAATATGGATATTGTTCAGGCACTTCATACCTATACTTTGTTGACGGTAGGTGAGGGGCTTGTCAACCAGATTCCGGCGCTTTTGATTTCCACCGCAACAGGTATTGTTGTCACTAGAGCAGCTTCGGAAGCTAATCTTGGCCATGATATTACCAGTCAGTTATTAACAAATCCCCGGATCTTTTTCATTGCGGCGGGAGTATTAATAATGTTAGCGCTCATACCGGGATTGCCGGGAATACCATTTTTTATTCTTGGTGCTATATGTTTGGGGTTTGCTTATAGTCTGCGTCAGAGTGTTCAGTCTGCTGCTCAAACGGCACTTAGTATGCAGGAGGAGCAAGAAATCGAAGAGGTTCGCAAACCAGAAAATGTTGTTGCCCTCTTGCAGGTTGATCAAATGGAACTCGAGATTGGCTATAGTCTGATTCCTATTGTTGATACTAGTCAAGGCGGTGATCTCTTAAACCGTATTGTTATGATTCGGCGACAATGTGCTTTAGAAATGGGCCTGCTTGTTCCGACAATCAGAATACGTGACAATATTCAACTAAAACCGAATGTATATGTCATAAAACTTAAAGGTATCGAAGTCGCTAAGGGCGAACTCTTACTAGACCACTATATGGCGATGAATCCAGGAACGGTGGCGGAAGAGTTATCCGGAATTGATACAATTGAACCGGCTTTTGGCCTGCCGGCACTATGGATTCAAGAAATTAGCCGTGAACGGGCAGAACTGGCAGGTTATACTGTTGTTGATGCGGTGTCAGTATTAGCTACTCATCTAACCGAGGTTATAAGATCACATGCGGCAGAAATACTGGGACGTCAAGAAGTCCAAACTATTGTTGAATCGGTTCGGCAAACTAATCCGGCGGTAGTAGATGAATTGGTACCGGGATTATTATCATTCGGAGAAATTCAAAAGGTGCTTGCTGCCTTGCTACGGGAGAGAGTTTCTATTCGGGATATGGTTACCATTCTTGAAACGCTTGCTGATAATGCGCCTATTACCAAAGATGTCGAGTTTTTGGCCGAATATGTTCGACAGGCGCTAGCCCGTCAGATATCTAGACAGTATATACAAAGCGGTGTCTTGACTTGTTTGACACTTGACCCGCAATTAGAAAATACTATAAACGCATCTGTTCAACGGACTGAGCATGGTTCGTATGTTGCGTTGGAGCCCCAGTTAATGCAAACTGTTATTAACAGCCTTAATGAAGAATTGCCTAAGCTTACCAATCTTGGGTATTCACCTCTCATACTAGCAAGTCCAGCGATACGGCTATACTTTCGTAAACTGACCGAGCGTGTCGCCCCTAATCTCGTGGTATTATCATATGCTGAACTTGATCCCACTATCGAAGTACAAGCCGTGGGGATGGTGAAATTATAATTGAAAGTAAAGGTATATACCGCAACCAATATGCAGGATGCTGTGACTCAGGTAAAAAATGACCTGGGAAGGGATGCCGTTATTTTGCATACCCGCCGGTTTCGCAAAGGTGGAGTTCTTGGCTTTTTTGCCAAGGAATTAGTTGAGATTATGGCTGCTGTAGATACTCCTGCACCTGTTTCAACTCCTGTACCTATTTCAACTTCTGCACAGCCTCCAGCCCCAGTAACTAAGGTTCCTGTTACAAATATGAAATGTTCTGGGGAGGAAGATGCTAAAATGACAGCAATGCAAATGGAAATCACTAATATGCGGAAAATGATTGAACAGGTTATCACTAAACTTCCCCAGAAGGAAAGCCGTAAATCTTTTTGGTGTGATTTGTTGATTAAAAATGATATTGCACCTGAAATTGCTGAAAACCTGACTTATAATTTGCCTGATGAGACCTCGTTAGTTGGCAGTAATCCGGCTATTGTTAAGCAACTACTTGCTGAACGCATTAGCAATCATTTGCAGCGGGTCGAAGGAATTGCTTTGCCAGAAACTGGATGCAAAACTGTTGCCTTTATCGGCCCAACCGGAGTGGGGAAAACAACAACTATCGCCAAAGTTGCTGCCAATTTTGCCATAAACCAAGGGTATAAAGTAGCACTTATTACTGCAGATACATATCGAATTTCGGCGGTTGAGCAGCTAAAAACCTATGCTGATATAATCGGACTTCCGGTTGATGTTGTTTATACACCTGATGATCTTAAAGCAGCGTTGTTTCGACATCGTGATAAAAACTTGGTTTTGCTGGACACTGCTGGCCGAAGTCCGCGTAATCAGTACCAGTTGGCGGAATTACAGGCACTCCTAGCGGTTGACCCTAATATTGAGACTCATCTAGTACTAGGAATGTCAACTAAATATGCTGAGGCTTTAGAAATTGTAAATAAGTTCTCTGTTTGTTTGCCGCAAAAGTTTTTATTTACTAAAGTTGATGAGGCATGTAATTTGGGGACTTTGGTTAGCCTTCTTTACCAATTCCCAGCTACTTTATCGTACATTACGACAGGTCAAAATGTTCCAGAAGATATTGAACTGGCAAATCCCGTCAAGCTAGCAAATCTGATTCTGAGGGATTAATATGCGAGATCAGGCGGATAAATTACGCGAAATTGTATGTGGTGCTAAGGCAACATTTAAAAGCGCCATCATAAAAAAGCCTGTTTCAGAGGCAAGGGTAATAGCTGTAACTAGTGGTAAAGGCGGGGTTGGTAAAACTAACTTTACAGTTAATTTAGCATTGGCTTTGGCTCAGCTAGGTCAAAAGGTGATGATTATTGATGCTGATCTTGGCTTAGCGAACATAGAGTATGTGCTGGGATGTACGCCTAAGTATAGTTTGTATGATCTGTTAAACTATAACTATGCTTTGTCTGATATTGTTACTGAAGGTCCAAGGGGCGTAAAGTTTATTTCGGGCGGTTCAGGAATATATCAATTGGCTGAATTAAGTCAGGACAAATTAGATAAACTCGTAGGACAAACAATACAATATGATGACTGGGCTGACATTATTCTTATCGATACTGGCGCTGGTATTAACCGCAATGTAATGAATTTTGTTGTTGCGGCTGACGAAGTAATTGTCATAACTACTCCAGAGCCAACCGCGATTGCTGACGCTTATGCCTTGATGAAAGTTTATAATGTTTATGATGGATGCGCTTCTCTTAACTTGGTCATTAATCGGGTAAATGAGTTTGATGAAGGCGAAATTGTTGCCAACAAACTAATAAAAGTAGCTCACCAGTTTTTAGGGTTGTCAGTAGATAATCTTGGTTTTGTTTACGAAGATAAGAATTTAGTTAAAGCTGTTAAAAGCCAGATCCCTGTATTATTAGCGCAGCCTGACACAATTGCGGCTCGGTGCATACAGTATATTGCCGAACGCATATTGTATGGTAAACCTGCTAAATCAGGCGGTATTAAAGGTTTTTTTAGTAGATTTTTAAGTAGGTTGCGCTGAATTGGGCTAGGGGGGGAATAACGATAACAACAAAAATATTGGCCGTTAACCAACGATTGGAAGTAATAATAGTTAGCGGAGCGAATAAAGCACGCTATTCGAGCCGGATTGAAGAGATTACTAATCAGCACTTGTATTTGGCTATGCCAATGGACAAAGGCGTACCGATATTCCTCTTACCCGGCACTGAAATTCAAGGACGTGTGATAGTTAACAGCACTGTATGGGAGTTTACAACAAAATATGTTGACAAACTTGCTCAGCCAATACTCATGTGGCTCGTGGAAAAACCGGAAGAATTTGTAAAAATACAAATGCGTGATTTTGTGCGCTTTCAAACCGCATTACCGATGACAGTGCGACTGCTTGATGATTCTGGTCAAGAAGGGGAGCCATTAGCAGTGACAACTAAGGATATTAGTGGTGGAGGGCTGCTTATAATAGCACGACAAACTATTGGTAAAGATAGCAATCTGAAATTGACGCTGGAGCTGCCAGAAACAGGTTGCATTGAGGCAAATGGTGTGGTAGTACGGGAAGATTTGCTGTTAGAACTGAAGGTTTATAGGATTGCGATTAAGTTTACTGATATAAAGGAAAGATCACGGGAATTACTTATCAAGTATATATTCAAGCGACAAAGCAGGGCGCGGCGGCAAGAGTAAGATTTTGAACGAAGGTGGGACAAACTGTGATAAAAATAATTGTTGTCGATGATTCCGCTTTCATGCGCAAAGTTTTAAGCGATTTGTTTGCCGCTGAGATGGATTTTACTGTTGTTGATGTGGCTAGAAACGGTCAGGAGGCTATTGACAAAGTTAAACTTCTTAAGCCTGATGTAGTTACGCTTGATGTTGAAATGCCGGTTCTTGACGGCATTAGCGCTCTGGAAGTCATTATGCGTGAGGTGCCTACTCCGGTGGTTATGGTGAGCAGCTTAACCAAGGACGGAGCTGACGCTACAATTAGGGCTCTGGAAAATGGTGCAGTGGACTTTGTCGCTAAATCAGCTGGACCAATATCCAACATTGATAATATAAGGACTGAAATTGTAGCAAAATGCCGTGCTGCCGCTCGAGCGAATGTAAATAAATTACAGAAGTTTCAGGCCGTTAGACCTCCGGCTAGTGAATATAAACTCTCTCCAAGTTTTTCAGTTGCAGTAAAGGAGCAAATTGTGGCTATTGGTACTTCTACCGGTGGTCCGAGGGCGCTTCAGGAACTAGTGACTCGGTTACCAGGCAATCTTCCTTGCGGTGTAGTCATTGTTCAACACATGCCACCAGGATTTACTAAGTCTTTGGCCAATCGTCTTGATTCATTGTGTGCGCTCTCTGTAAAGGAGGCTGAACACAATGATGTGGTTAAACCGGGAAGTGTACTTATTGCTCCCGGTGATTATCATATGACTGTTGAACGCGACGGTACAAGAACGGTTGTAAAACTAAATCAAGGCCCGCCGATAGGTTCGCATCGACCTTCTGTTAACCCATTAATGGAGTCAGTTGCAAAAATCTATGGATCATTGGCTACTGGGGTTATTTTAACTGGCATGGGCAGTGATGGAGCACGCGGCATGCAAGAAATTAAACAGAGTGGCGGTTATACAATAGCCGAAGATCAGTCAACTACAGTTGTATTCGGAATGCCAAAGTCTGCAATCGAACTAGGCATTATCGATAAAGTCGTACCTCTTCCAGCAATTGCTTCGGAAATCGTCCGACATCTGCAAACTAAACACGGAGGTGTATAAAATGGATGTAAACCAGTATATGGGTATGTTTTTGGAGGAGTCGAGGGAGCACCTTCAGGCCTTAAACCGTTGCTTGCTTGACTTGGAAAACGATCCAAATAACTTGGCTGTACTTGATGAAATTTTCCGGAGCGCCCACACAATTAAGGGTATGTCAGCTACCATGGGTTTTACATTGGTTGCGGAACTGACTCACGAGATGGAGAATATCCTTGATTTGTTGCGAAAAGAACAGCTAAAAGCCAATGAATCCATATTGAATACATTATTTAAATGTGTTGATACGTTGGAACAAATGGTGGAGGCTATTGCTGGCGGTTCGGAAGCTGGGTTAGATATCAAACCGCTTGTTGGAGCACTGGTAAAACTTGCTTCCGGTGATAATGGGGGAATTACAGCTGACTTAGCTCCAACTGTTTCGTCTGAAGATAAAACCAGTGACATAATAATTGATGCCACTGAGGCAAATGTTATCCACGAAGCCAAATGTCAAGGTTTACAAGCGTACGAAGTACAAGTTAATTTGCGGGATGGCTGTCTTTTAAAATCTGCACGAGCATATATGGTTATGAATGCGTTAGATGAACTTGGCGATGTGATAAAAAGTGTACCTGCGGCTGAGGAATTGGAAAAGGAAAATTTTGCTTTAAGTTTTAGCGCTGTTATTTTGACTGGTGCTGAGGCGCAAAAAATTCAAAGTACGGTATTGTCAATTTCTGAAGTCGACAGTGCTAATGTTTTGCCTTTAGCTGAAACAGATTGTGTTTCTCAAGAACAGCCTAAAGCGGGTCAGGCGGAAAAACAATCTCAAATTACTACTAAACCTCCAGTTAAGACTGCTGGAGGAGCTGAACAAACTAGTAGTTCTGATAAGAAACTAAAAAGTGGCCAATCGGTGCGGGTGGATATTGATAAGTTGGACTCATTACTGAATTTAGTTGGCGAATTGGTTATCAATAAAACCAGACTGGAACAAATTGGCTTAAGCCATCGGCTAACTGATCTTGTAGAAACTATTGAACAAATGGATCGGGTTACTACCGATTTGCAGTCAGTAGTTATGAAAGTTCGGATGGTTCCGGTTGGACAGGTATTTAACCGGTTTCCGCGGATGGTGCGAGATCTTTCGCATGAACTGAATAAAGAAGTAAACTTGATTATTCAAGGGGAAGAAACTGAACTTGATCGAACGGTAATTGATGAGATTGGCGATCCATTAGTTCATTTGTTGCGAAATGCTGTCGACCATGGTGTGGAGAGTCCTTCTGATCGACAGGCTAAAGGGAAAAACCCGATTAGTGAGGTTCGGCTTATTGCCAGACATGAGGGCAATAATGTGCTTATTATGGTCGAGGATGATGGTGCCGGAATAAATCCGGACATTGTTAAAGCAAAAGCGGTAGAAAAGGGGCTTATTTCTCAGGCCGAGGCAGATAAAATGGATACCGCTGAAGCGGTACGATTGGTTTTCCTTCCCGGATTCTCTACAGCTAAGGCTGTGACTGATGTATCTGGACGCGGTGTTGGTATGGATGCGGTTAAAACAAAAATTGAAGCACTTGGTGGAATGGTTGATGTTGAAACAAAAATCAATGAAGGTTCAAAATTTAAGATCAAGTTGCCGCTTACTTTGGCAATAATCCAGGCGTTGCTTGTGGAAGTGTGTCAGGAGATTTATGCTATTCCGCTCGGGTCAATTGACAGTACTATTAACATTACGCCAGGGGATATAAAAACTATTCAAGATCAGGAAGTCATTTTATTACGCGGTCAAATAATCCCTATTGTTCGTTTGGCGAAGAAGCTTGGTGCTGAGAACTCCAGTAGCGAAAATCGGGAAGAGCTTTTTGTAGTTATTGTTCATATGGGTGAACAGAAGGCTGGAGTAATTGTTGATACTTTGATTGGTCAGCAGGAAATTGTGATCAAATCGCTGGGAAAACTTCTTGCAGGTATTAAAATTCTCGCTGGCGCAACTATATTAGGCAATGGCCAAGTAGCGCTTATTCTGGACGTCGGAACACTAATGCAATAAAGGGGTGAAATTATGTCTGAAAACTTTGTCTCTAGTAACGACACCCAGTTGGTGGTATTCAGATTGGGTCGAGAGGAGTATGGGGTCAGTATCTTGCAGGTACAGGAAATAAAAAGGATGTTGGAGATTGCTCGTGTGCCTCAGTCGCCTGATTATGTTAAAGGTGTTATTAATTTGCGTGGAAATGTTTTGCCTGTTATTGATTTAAAGAAGCGTCTTGGCCTTCTTCCAGGAGAGTACACTGATGATACCCGTGTCATTATTGTCAAAGTGGCGGATATTGTTGTTGGTATCATTGTTGATGCTGTTTCGGAAGTGACATCAATTAATTCTGATAGTATAGAGCCGCCGCAGACTATTGTTAGTGGTGTAAATGCTCAGTATTTGAGTGGGGTCGGCAAACACGAGGATCGGCTGCTTATTTTGCTTAACCTGGAGGCCATTGTGGGAGTTGGTCTTGAGTTAGCCAAGAATAGTTAAGCAGGGGGATTCTGAGTAATAAGAGGTGAACATATGTCGGAAGAAGTTTTAAAGCTGTCGGAATTGCAACTTGATGCTTTAAAAGAGGTAGGTAATGTTGGCGCTGGTAATGCGGCAACAGCTTTATCTCAGATTATCAATCGGAAGATTGATATGACGGTACCCAAGGTATGCATACTACCACTAGGAGAAGTTCCGGATGTCGTTGGCGGTCCTGATACTATGGTGGCTGGTGTTTACTTAAGGGTATTTGGGCCGGCCCCTGGCAGTATTCTGTTTTTGTTGCCAAGGGAGAGTGCTTTTTATCTTGTTGATACTCTGATGGGGCGGCCTGATCGGGAGTCTAACACGCTGGATGAAATGGATCAATCGGCTTTGCTGGAGATCGGCAATATTCTTGCTGGAGCATATCTTAATTCTTTATCGTACTTTACGAAGTTTACATTGTTGCCGTCAATTCCTGCTTTGGCAATGGATATGGCAGGGGCGATCTTAAGCGTTATTTTAATACAACTTGGACAAATGGGCGATCATGCACTAGTTATTGAAACTGAATTTACCACTGAAGCGGATGGCGTAAAGGGCCACTTCTTCCTTATTCCTGATCCCGGATCACTAGGAACGATTCTTGCGGCAATAGGGGTGAAGGTGTAATGGCGGAGTTAATCAAGGTTGGCATGGCTGATTATAAAGTCGGATCAAACCCCGCCTCTTTGATCAGTTACGGCCTGGGATCATGTGTTGGAATCGCTCTTTATGACCCGGTGACTAAAATTGGCGGTCTTGCGCATATTATGCTTCCTGATAGTACTCAGGCGCGTTCCTCGGATAATCCGGCCAAGTTTGCTGATACTTGTCTACCCATTATGCTTGAAGATATGCTTAAGGGGGGAGCTGCAAAAAAGCGAATAACAGCTAAAATTGCTGGCGGAGCGCAGATGTTTACATTTGCTAATGCCACTGATATCATGAGGGTCGGCGAACGAAACTCTGAAGCTGTACGCGTAGTTCTTAAACAACTTGATTTAAGAATGGTGGCCGAAGATACTGGTGGAAACTATGGACGAACTGTGGAATTGAATCTGACTAATGGTATTTTTCGAATAAAAACTATTGATAAAGGTGAAAAAGAATTATAAGAGGGAGGGCAACAAGATGCGTAAGCTGCAAGGTTCATTGGGCTTGGCGCTGGTTGGTGGCACTCTCACTACCATATTTGCTTTACTTAATGATGTCAGACTGTTAACTGTTTTACATCGCGCGCTTTTTTCGACCGTTTTGCTTGGGGCTATCGGTTACCTATTAATAGGTATAATCGAAAGAAGGATAATTGAACCGTTTATTGTTGAAACAGAGGCGAAAGTTGTGACGAAGGGGCAAAACATTGATATAACTAGTGAAGATGTTAGCGGCGAAGTCGAATCGGTGAAAGCGCCTGACACCGATAAAGAGTTTAGCCCCTTTATGCCTGAGCATTTTGACCGCATTTCGAATCAAGGGCAATGAAATAGCATTGGGGGTCGATAGCTATGCTGGCGAAGCGAGAAAATCAAAGTGAAGATCAGTTAGTGGAAGTTCAGAGTTTATGGACTGAATATAAAAAGAATAGAACGAGCGATATCCGTGAGAAGTTAATTGAACATTATATGCCACTGGTTAAATTAGTTACTGGGCGAATATCTATTGGACTTCCGTCGCATGTTGATAAAGATGATCTTGCAGGTAATGGGTTTTTTGGTTTGCTTGAAGCAATTGAACGATATGATATTACTAGGGGCGTCAAATTTGAAACATATGCAGTAGCGCGAATTCGTGGTGCCATGATTGATTCGCTCCGGGCTCAAGACTGGATTCCGGTTACAGTGCGGCAAAAAGCGCGCCAGTATGAGCAGGTAGTTTCCCAGTTGGAGCATAACTTCGGACGATCCGCGAAAGATGAAGAAATTGCTGCCGCGATGGGAATAACGCTGCTCCAATTGCACAACCTTCTAAATACTATTAGCAGTTGTACAATAATTCCTTTAGATGATTATGTAAAATCAGAAACTCCATCGGGAGTGGGAGCGAATCCTACGCAATATCTCGAGGAGGAAGAAGTAAAAGCAATTTTGGCAAAAACAATTGATAAATTATCGGAAAAGGAACGTTTGGTTATAACATTATATTATTATGAAGAACTTACCTTAAAAGAAATCAGTCTTATTCTTAAACTGACTGAAGCTCGGATATCTCAGCTTCATACCAAGGCTATCTTTAGGTTAAGAGGGGCTTTGTCTCGTGCTAAGGCCAGCCTGCTATAAAAGGGAGGGAATGCTATGAGCGACTTTGTCAACAATCTAGGTAATTTAGCGGAAGTGACAAATGGTAGTTATCAAATTACCCTGGATGAGCAGGGCGTTCATCTGGTAGTATATCCACCAAAAAATGAAGGTACCCCAGTTAAAGATGCTGATATTCTAAATGATTTGAAAGGTCGTAAAATTTCCGGAGTTAACGTAGGGCTCGTTGTTCGGACTGTAAAAGAAGCCGCCGGAGTGGCGGTAAAGATTGCTGAAAATTCGGCTACCGAGCTTGCAGAACCTGAATTTCAGATATTGGTAGATCGTGAGCGTATGGAAGCTTCGCTTACAATTATATTACCGAAGAATAGTCGGGAACTTACTTTAGCAGAGGTAATGGAAAAAATTCACAGTGCTGGTATTAGTCATGGTATTGATGAAGAAGCTATCAAGCGAGTGATGCAGCGTCCTGGAAGCCGAGGAGTGTGTGCTAAAGGCGACAGACCGGTGGATGGGACAGATGCTAAGCTTAAATATTTTATCGATATGGAGAATAAGGGGCGTCCTATGGAGCTGGCTGATGGCCGGGTTGATTTAAAGGATTTGAATTTATTTACTGTAGTGAATGAAGGCGATCTTCTAGCAGAAAAGATAATAGCAACGCCTGGTAAAGCAGGTATTGATGTTTTGGGACAGCCAGCCTACGCCAAATCTGGCAAGGATATATTGATGCCTGCTGGAAAAAACGTCAGAATAGAAGATAACAAACTGTACGCTGCAATTTCGGGGCAGGTGCAGTTTATTAATAATAAAATTAATATATCGCCGGTGATTGAAATCAAGGGAGACGTTGATTTGTCTACCGGAAATGTGACTTTTGTCGGAAACGTAGTTGTCCGGGGCTCGATACAAAACGGCTTTAAAGTAGAGGCTGATGGCAATGTAGATATTCACGGTTCAATCAGTGGCGGTACTGCTATTGGCAAAAACATTGTGATTCGCGGCGGGATTCAGGGGATGCAGCGTGGCGAAGTTAAAGCATTAGAAAATGTAACCGCTAAGTTTATTGAGAATGGCATTGTTACAGCCGGTTCTGATATTATTGTTGCTGATGCAATACTTCATAGTCGTGTTAACGCCGGCAAACGACTGATTGTTGAAGGAAAGCGCGGGATTATTGCCGGAGGGCATGTTATGGCAGCTGAGGAAATTAGGGCCAAAGTGGTGGGAACACACTTGGCAGTAGCTACTGAATTGGAAGTTGGAGTAAATCCTGAAATCCGCCAAGAATATCAAACGCTGCGTAAAGAACTTAAAACTGCTGAGGCAAGTTTAGATCAGGCTCAAAAGGCACTTACTATTTTAAAAAGCATGAACCAGAATGAAATGCCGCCAGAGAAACGGGAAATGATGCTGAAAATGACTAAGGCTCAGTTTCATTTGGCTGGCTCAATTGATGGAATGCGTCGCCGGGTAACTGAGATCGAGCATATTTTTGAAGAAACTCGCTTTGGTCGTATTCGGATATCGGACTCAATTTTTCCCGGAGCAAAGATTGTAATTGGAACTTTGGTAAAACCAATTCGGGAAATTCAAAAATTTGCTTCTTTCTTTGCCGAAGATGGCGAGATCAAAGTTGGTTCTTTTAAGTAATAATAAGTAAGTCAAGGTGGTGGATTAAGTGGGCATAAGACCTATCGACTTGCAGGTGCTTATTCCTCGCTCCACTGAAGTGAGTAAAATCCAACAGCTTAATGAGCAGCAGAACTCACTTAATGAGCAGCAATATGCTGTAGAGTGGCGACAAATATCTGCAAGTCGTCAACAGCAGGTACAGAGTATGACGAAAAGTGTAGGCGAAAAGATTGATGAAAAAAATCGCGAGCAAGATCCGCGGAAAAGGCATCATCAGGAATCAGGCCAGAAAATTAATCATCGTGAACCTGAGAGCCAAGCTGATCTTTCTGCTAGCACTGATCCTTTGCTTGGACAGCATGTTGATATTAAGACCTGAGGTGTTAATCTGAATGTTTACTGGAATCATAATATTCATCCTAATACTGTTTTTTTTAGTTTTTTTTATTATTTACAAGCGTGGCATGATTATGAAGATGTTTTCACTTCAAGCTTCAGTTCCTGCCAGTGAGCTGAGGGAAGAACTTGAAAAGACCGCCGATCAAGTTATCCGGCGACTGGAGAGTCAGATTGCTCATCTTGAGCTTTTGTTAGATGAGGCAGACGCTAAAAGCGAACTTTTGGCTAAACAGTTGAAAACAGCGGAGCTTGTTTGCTTAGACGAAGAATTATTGCAGCAGCTGACAGTTAAACATTATGGTGAAAATTATCTACCGGTTGAGATAGTACATGAGTCGCCGGGAAATTCTGAAACAACTGCTAGCGTCTTACCACGAAATATTGGAGAAACTAAGGATGGGATTTACGGCGATAAACGGCAGATGATTCTCGCTTTATCAGCTCAAGGCTATAGCGTAATGGAAATTGCTAAAGCTACTGGGTTAGGCAAAGGCGAGATTATTTTGATGTTGCAGTTGAATAAAAAGTAAGTAACCTTACATACTAATTTTGAATATATTTTAGAGATTTTGTCTTGTTATAATCAACCAATTATGCTATACTACTTTTTGGTGTAATCCACACGCTTTCTAATTTCACTGTCTGTGCCAAAGAATTGGTTACAGTGAAAGATGCAGAAAGCGGCGGTAAAAAACAGGAGGTGTCTATTTTGTCAGTTATTTCTATGAAACAACTTTTGGAAGCGGGTGTTCACTTCGGTCATCAAACAAGAAGGTGGAACCCCAAAATGGCTCCATACATTTTTACGGAGCGTAACGGTATTTACATTATTGACTTGCAAAAAACGGTCAAAAAAGTGGATGATGCGTACAACTTTATTCGCGACATTGCCGCTGAAGGACAGTCAATTCTTTTTGTTGGCACGAAAAAACAGGCTCATGACGCTGTTAGTGAAGAGGCGCTCCGTTGTGATATGTTTTATGTTAACGAACGTTGGTTGGGTGGGATGATGACAAATTTCCCGACAATTCAACGTCGCATTAATCGGTTGCGCGAACTAGAAGATATGGAAGCGCGTGGTATGTTTGAAGTTTTACCGAAAAAGGAAGTTATTTCACTGCGTCATGAGATGGAAAGACTGCAGAAATTCCTTGGCGGTATTAAAAACATGAATAAGTTACCTGGTGCGCTGTTTATTATCGATCCACGCAAGGAAAGAATAGCAGTGGCTGAAGCTCATAAACTTGGTATTCCTATCGTTGCTATTGTTGATACTAATTGTGATCCGGATGAAATCGATTATGTTATTCCTGGTAATGACGATGCTATCCGTGCGGTTAAACTTTTAACCGCAAAAATGGCTGATGCTGTTTTGGAAGGACGCCAAGGCGAGCAACTGGCTACTAACGAGTAGAATTTACTAAGGTAAGGGGGATGACCCTCCCTTACCTTACTTTTAATAAATGATTGGAGGTTTATCGATGATTACCGCTGAAATGGTAAAAGAGTTGCGCGAACGAACTGGCGCGGGAATGATGGATTGTAAAAAAGCATTAACCGATACCCAAGGTGATATGGATAAAGCTGTTGACTATCTTCGGGAAAAAGGCCTTGCCGCTGCCGCTAAAAGAGCTGGAAAGGTTGCAGCTGAGGGCGTTGTTGAAGCGTACATACATGGTGGTGGCAGGATTGGGGTGCTTTTAGAGCTTAACTGTGAAACAGATTTTGTGGCTAAAACCGATGATTTTAAGGCGTTAGCCCGCGATATCGCGATGCAAATAGCTGCGGCTAATCCAAGTTATGTACGCCGGGAAGAAGTACCGGCGGAAGTTCTTGAGCATGAGCGTGAAGTGCTACGAGCTCAGGCTGTAAACGAAGGTAAACCAGCTCATATTGCCGAAAAAATGGTTGAAGGCCGTGTAGAAAAATACTATAAAGAAGTATGTCTATTAGAGCAACAATATATCAAAGATACTGATAAAACTATTTCTCAGCTTATTACCGAAAAAATTTCCAAAATTGGTGAGAATATATCGGTGCGGAGATTTGTTCGCTATCAAGTTGGTGAAGGCATTGAGAAGAAAACTGCTGACTTTGCTGCCGAAGTTATGGCTACAGTAAATAAAGCGTAGATCAGTAAGAAGATCATAAATAAGAGAACACAATGTGTTCTCTTATTTTCTAAAGTATGTCTTAGCCAAAAAAAGGATTTAGCTATATGTTCGGAGAAAAGATTTCAAAATAACGGGGGTTAAAGTGATGCAGGCCGCAAAATATAAACGTGTAGTGTTAAAACTTAGTGGTGAAGCGTTAGCTGGTAATGTTGGCTATGGTATTGACCCCGAGATAGTTGATGCGATCGCCTGTGAGATCAAGGAAATCAAGAATGTCGCTGGACTGCAAATCGCCGTGGTGGTAGGGGGCGGAAACATCTGGAGGGGGTTGTCTGGCAGCGCAAAAGGGATGGATCGGGCAACTGCTGACTATATGGGAATGTTAGCTACGGTTATGAATTCTTTGGCATTACAGGATGCCTTGGAAACGTGTGATGTTGATACTCGGGTTCAGACTGCAATTGAGATGCGTCAGGTAGCGGAGCCGTATATTCGTCGCCGAGCTATTCGTCACTTGGAAAAAGGTCGTGTAGTTATATTTGCATCTGGTACAGGAAATCCTTACTTTTCCACCGATACGACTGCAGCCCTTAGAGCGGCGGAAATAGAAGCTGATGTTATATTAATGGCTAAGAAAAATACAGATGGTGTATATGATTCTGATCCGCGCTATAACCCGGATGCGAAGAAATTTGCTGAACTTCAATACATTGAAGTGTTGCAACGTGGACTTGGGGTCATGGATTCGACAGCAACTAGTCTGTGTATGGACAATAAAATTCCAATTATTGTATTTAGTATTGATGAGCCAGGTAACATTTTGAAAGCTGCTTTAGGGCAGAATATTGGTACTGTAGTGGGAGGGGCAAAACATGACAGTTAATGATGTCTACGTCAGTCATGAAGACAAAATGAAAAAGGCATTGGAGATGCTGAGAAAAGAATACTCTAGCCTGCGTGCAGGTCGTGCCACTCCTGCACTTCTTGATAAAGTTATGGTAGAATATTATGGTACGCCTACTTCTGTTAATCAAGTTGCTAATATATCTGTTCCTGAGCCACGGCTTATTGTTATTCAGCCGTGGGAAAAGAGCATGCTTTCACCTATTGAAAAAGCCATTCAGAAATCTGAATTAGGTTTGACTCCTAATAGTGATGGTTCTGTTATCAGACTTAATATTCCGCAACTAACTCAGGACCGGAGAAACGAGCTTGTTAAAGTAATTCATAAAAAGGCTGAAGAGGGGCGAGTAGCTATCCGTAATCTTCGCCGAGATGCTAATGATGCAATCAAAAAACTGGAAAAAGATAAAGTAATATCTGAGGATGAGGTAAAAAAGGCTCAGGACGATACTCAAAAACTGACTGATAAGTACATAAAAGAAATCGACAAGGTAATGGCTGTTAAAGAAAAGGAAATTATGGAAGTATAATATGGATGTTGTTGCTTGGCCGTTGGAAGTTGCTATTACTAAGTTTAATCGATTAGGTATTTCTTATTCTGTATCAATGACCAGTCCTGATCGAGTAAGGTTTAAGCTTGATAAAAACTTGTTGTATGTTGTTAGACATAAAATTACTGAGAATGGAATTCATGAGCTGACAGTTGCCGCAAAGATGAGCAAAGAGGCTGAATGATATGGGGATATATCTGCTTTAAACTGTAATGATTTAATTCTATAAACTAACCCCCTCTCTCGAGGGGGTTCAAAATTAAATGGAGGGGTCATGACTGTGTGGAGAAAGTTGTTTTCTCGCAATAATAAACTGAATTATACTGTTAATGATGCTAATCAGCTTGACCCTGACAATATACCTGCCCATATTGCTATTATTATGGATGGAAATGGTCGTTGGGCTAAGAAACGCGGATTACCACGTACTTTAGGCCATCGAGCTGGAGTGGAAGCGTTAAGGGGAATCGTTAAAGCTGCAACTAAGATCGGCGTCCAGATATTAACTGTTTATGCCTTTTCTACTGAGAATTGGAAGCGTCCTGCTTCTGAGGTTGATCTTTTGATGCAGTTGTTTTCGGAATACCTGGATAATGAAATTGACGAATTGGACAATAATGGTGTTCAAATCAGATTTATTGGCAAGACTGATGAATTAGCCGAAACTCTTCAGAAGAAGATGGCTGAGGCCGAGCAGCGCACTGGTTGTAATATTGGGTTAATCCTCAATATCGCCGTTAACTACGGCGGCAGGGCGGAAGTTATCCGGGCTGTGAGGGATATTGCCCAACAAGTGCTTGCTAAAAAGATGTTGATTGAAGAAATAACGGAACAGAGTATAAAAACGCATTTATATACATGTGATTTACCGGATCCTGACTTAGTTATTAGGACAAGCGGCGATCTAAGGTTAAGTAATTTCTTATTATGGCAGTCAGCGTATTCTGAACTGTGGTTTACAGACAGTAATTGGCCTGACTTTCGGGCTGAGCATTTAATTCAGGCCATCGCTAATTATCAATTGCGAGAACGGCGATTTGGCGGGCTAAAAAATCCAAAGTAGGTGTTCTAAATGTTGGGGAAGCGAATAGCGACCGCAGTTATCGGTGCGTTAGCCACAGTATTTTTAGTTCATTATGGACAGGGAGTATTTGCTGTCGCCACCCTTATTTTTACTGTGTTAGCCTGGCATGAATTTTGTAACATGTTGAGGAAACAGGACATCAAAGGGGCTTACTTATTAGGAATTTGTATAATTGTTCTTATTTGGGGCACCGCCTGGCTGGGTAATTCACAGGAAACGCTTGGTGTGCTGGTGGCCGCTACTTTCATGATAATGGCTAAAACAGTACTGGCTCATTCTTGTTTCACGCTCAGGGATGGATTCTACACAATTGCCGGAGTACTATATATAGGCTTACCATTTGCTCATTTGGTTCTGCTCAGGTTTATTGATTCTACGGTTTATTTATCTACACAGATGGGGCAACTTCAAGCAGGCGAAATATATTTTTGGCTGGCCATGATCGGCACCTGGGCTTCGGATACATTCGCCTTTTTTACTGGTTCATGGCTAGGAAAACATAAATTAGCTCCGGCTATTAGTCCAGGGAAAACATGGGAAGGGTTGGCTGGTGGTGTCTTTGGTAGTATAGTAGCGGTAATGATAATGGGGAACTTATGTAATCTCTATTTGACAAGTAGCGCATTACTCGGTCTTTTGATAGGGATAGTCGCTCCACTCGGCGATTTGGCCGAATCGGCTTTGAAACGTTATGCTGGTGTTAAGGACTCAAGTCGTCTGCTTCCAGGTCACGGTGGAGTGCTAGACCGGTTTGACAGCATTCTATTTACTGTCCCTGCTGTTTATTATTATATAGTAGCATTTGGTTTGCGTTAAATTATCTTCTGAAAGGGGCTAAATATGCTAAAACGCCTTGCTGTTTTAGGCAGTACAGGTTCTATCGGCACTCAGACTTTAAAAGTTGTTGCCGAGCATCCTGAAAAATTTAAAATTACTGCTTTGGCAGCTTACCATAATGATAAATTGTTAGAAAACCAACTGGAAATTTTTCAGCCTGATATAGCTGTTTTGGTTGAAAATGAAGCAGCTGAGCGACTAAAAAAACGTTATCGGGGACGCACTAAAATTTTGTCTGGTGAAGAGGGGCTTTTGGCTGTAGCTACACATAATGCTACTGACATTGTTCTGACGGCGATGGTCGGCTTTGCCGGACTAAAGCCAACTATCGCCGCTATCGAGGCCGGAAAAAATATAGCATTAGCGAATAAAGAGACATTGGTTGCTGCGGGGGAAATTGTAACTAAATTAGCGAAAGAAAAAGGTGTGGCCATTTTGCCGGTAGATAGCGAACATAGCGCTATATGGCAATGTCTTGCTGGTCAGCACAGAAATGATCTTTCTAAAATTATCCTAACTGCTTCCGGCGGTCCGTTTCGTGGCTATAGTACTGAAGAATTAAGTCGGGTTACTGTTGAATCTTGTTTGAGGCATCCTACTTGGTCTATGGGAAAAAAAATAACAGTCGATTCGGCAACATTGGCTAATAAGGGCCTTGAGGTTATTGAGGCGAAGTGGTTGTTTGACGTTACTTATGACCAAATTGATGTAGTAGTTCACCCTCAAAGTATTATTCATTCGATGATTGAACTTAATGATGGAGCGGTCTTGGCTCAGCTTGGCCTTCCTGATATGCGAGTACCTATTCAATACGCTTTAAGTTATCCTGGGCGTATATTGACGGAAAATAACCGTATTGATTTTTCAAGAATCGGCACACTAACATTTGTTCCGCCGGACACAAATGTTTTTTCTGCGCTTGATCTTGCTTTTGCAGCTGGCCGTAGTGGTGGTACTATGCCGTGTGTATTCAACGCTGCCAACGAAGTGGCTGTTTATGCATTTTTGGCAGGAAATATCAGCTTTGTTGAAATTACTACGGTAATCCAGCATATTATGTACAATCACAAAACAGTCGCAAACCCAACTATTAATGAAATTTTTGATGCAGATGAATGGGCGCGACATTTTGCCAGAAAGGTAATCGACGATCTAAAATAATTTGGAGGCAGGAGGGAATTTGTTGTTGACAACCATCATCGCCACCATATTTGTTATTGGCCTGTTGGTATTTTTTCACGAGTTTGGCCATTTTGTTACCGCTAAGTTTACTGGGATGCGTGTAGATGAATTTGCCATCGGGTTTGGTCCGAAGCTTATCAGTAAAAGGCAAGGGGAAACAGTGTATTCACTCAGGATTATTCCACTAGGAGGATTTAACAAGATTGCCGGGATGTCGACGGATGAGGAACAAGATGAGCGTTCTTTTAGTTCTAAACCGATTTGGGCAAGGATGCTTGTTATTTTTGCTGGTTCTTTCATGAATTTTGTTCTGCCGGTACTGTTGATTTTTCTGGTTATTTCTAATAGTGGCATTGACATTCCGTCAAATCAGGCTGTTATTGGCAATGTGATAGCCAATCAGCCAGCGGCCAGGGCAGGCCTTATTAATGGTGATCGTATTCTGGAGATCAACGGCGTTAAAGTCGAATCATGGACTCAAGTTGTTGCTGCTATTAGAAATATCAGCGATGCGCAAATGGAGATTACTTTTATGCGCGGCGATAGCACAAGTACGGTTACTGTTATACCTGAGTATACCGAGGGAGTTAATTATCGGGTTATCGGGGTCGCGCCAGTTGTTAATAAATATCAACCGGGCCTGCTGGAAGCGGCAGGTTTAGCGGTAAAACAAACTTTTATGTGGTCAGTAGCTATTTTAGAAGGTTTTCGTGATATGTTTACCGGGCGGGTGCCAGCAGAAGTTGCTGGACCGATTGGGGTAGCGAAAATAGTCGGTGAAGTGGCTCAGGTCGGCTTTATTCCTCTTTTAAGGATAGCTGCTTTTCTTAGTATTAATATTGGTATGATTAATCTACTGCCTGTGCCGGTCCTGGATGGCGGGCATATTGTTACATTGGCGGTAGAAGGAGTGCGCCGTAAACCGATAAGTAAGGAAAAACTCCAATTTTTCCAAATGATTGGTTTGGCTCTTCTAATAATGCTTTTTATTTTCGCGACATTTAAAGATGTTATGCGAATTTTTCAAAATCAATAATATTGTTTGGTGAGTGATGCTTGATGAAGCGTAAAGTGACTAGAAAGGTAAAGGTCGGTAAAGTTAGTGTTGGGGGAGATTCTCCAATAGCGGTACAATCAATGACTAATACTAAAACATCCGATATAGCAGCGACTACCAGTCAAATCAAGCGCTTGGCTGCTTCCGGTTGTGATATTGTCCGGCTGGCCGTCCCCGATATGGCTGCTGCCGAGGCATTATACGCAATAAAAAAATCTGTTGGTGATATTCCGTTAGTAGCGGATATACATTTTGATTACCGTTTAGCGCTTCAAGCAATCGAGCGGGGGATTGACGCCCTAAGGCTCAATCCAGGCAACATCGGTGACAGAGACCAGGTTGCAATGGTGGTTGAGAGTGCCCGTAGACGTGAAATACCAATTCGCATTGGGGTTAATGCCGGGTCGTTAGATAAGGATGTATTGGCTAAGTATGGTGGTCGTGTTAGTGCTGAGGCGATGGTAGATAGTGCTATGGGGCATATTGCCATTCTTGAGGAGCTGGGTTTTTTTGATATTAAAATTTCGCTCAAGGCTCATAATGTTCCCCTAACAATCGAAGCTTATCGGCTAATGTCCGAGACGGTAGATTACCCATTGCATCTTGGAATAACCGAAGCTGGGACGGTGAATTCAGGCACAATAAAGTCGGCAGTGGGAATAGGCGCACTACTGGCTAGTGGTATTGGCGACACGATTCGGGTTTCACTTACTGGGGATCCGGTTGAAGAAGTTAGGGTTGCCAATGAAATATTAAAAGCATTAGGCTTAAAGCAATTTGGGCCAACCTTGGTTTCTTGTCCTACTTGTGGGCGGTGCAATATTGATCTTCTGCCAATTGCTAGTGCTGTGGAAGATAAGCTAAAAGGTATAAAAAAACCGATAACGGTTGCGGTTATGGGTTGTGTAGTCAATGGTCCAGGCGAAGCCAAAGAAGCCGATGTCGGCATTGCAGGCGGGCAAGGACAAGGAATTTTATTTAGTAGAGGCGAAGTAATTCAGAAAGTCGCTGAGGATCAATTAATCAACGCTTTATTTGCAGAAATCGACAGGCTCATTAAGGAGGAATAATATGCGCGCTTCCCTATTATATGCACCAACTTTAAGGGAAACACCGGCTGAAGCCGAAGTAATAAGTCATCAATTGATGCTGCGAGCTGGTTTCATTCGTAAATCGGCTGGTGGAATGTATACATATCTGCCATTAGCTTGGCGGGTGCTAAAAAAGATTGAAACCATCGTAAGAGAGGAAATGAACGCCAAAGGCGGACAGGAAGTGGCGATGCCTATTATCCAGCCAGCAGAAATATGGCAGGAAACCGGTAGGTGGGATGTTTATGGCGATGAAATGTTTCGTCTGAAAGACCGTCATAACCGTGACTTCTGTCTTGGGCCAACTCATGAGGAAATGATTACTACCGTAGTCAGAAGCGATGTCCGTTCTTACCGCCAATTGCCGTTAATGTTATATCAGATTCAAAATAAATATCGCGATGAAATTCGTCCCCGGTTTGGTCTGATGAGGGGCAGGGAATTCATCATGAAAGATTTGTATTCCTTTGATCGTGATGAAAAAGGCTTGGATGAGAATTATGCTAAAATGTATGATGCTTACTCGCGAATTTTTACCAGGTGTGGCTTGGCGTTTCGCCCGGTAGAGGCTGATTCTGGTGCCATCGGAGGCAGTGGCAGCCATGAATTTATGGTGATAGCTGATTCTGGTGAAGCGGCTATCGTCTATTGTCCTGAGTGCAACTACGCCGCTAATGTTGAAAAGGCTGAACTTCTCCCAATTTCTGCTGGAATTGAAGTTCCAGATACGCTCGTAGAAAAGTCCACTCCAGGAACGAAAACCATTGAGGAAATTTCAGGTTTTCTGGGTGTTAGCGCAGACAAAACCATTAAAACATTGGCGTACCAAACAGAAAAAGGCTTAGTCCTCGCCTTGGTTCGTGGTGACCACGAGATTAACGAAATCAAGTTGCAGAATCAATTGAACTGTCTACACTTGGGATTGGCTGACGAAACGGCTGTTGTAAGATTGACAGGTGCGATCCCGGGCTTTATTGGACCAGTTGGTGTGAAAGATACTGTAATTGTGGCCGATGCCACTGTTATGAACATGCATAATGCAGTTTCAGGTGCAAATAAAACAGATTATCATTATATCAATGTCAATCCCGGACGCGATTTTAATCCTACGATTGTTGCCGACATTCGGCTTATTAAGGAAAATGATCCGTGTCCAAGGTGCGGTGCGGCTGTCGCGACGGCAAGAGGTATCGAAGTTGGTCAGGTCTTTAAGCTTTATACGAAATATACAAGCGCGCTCAAAGCTACATACCTTGATGAAAATGGCAAAGAGCGACCAATGGTAATGGGATGCTATGGCATTGGAGTTAGCCGGACAATGGCTGCTGCTATTGAACAGAATCATGACGAAAATGGTATTGTTTGGTCAGCGGCTATTGCTCCATACCAGGCGGTGGTAATTCCAGTCAATGTTAAGGATGACGCTCAAATGGTGCTCGCCGAAAGGCTTTATCAGTTGCTTAATGAAGCCGGAATAGAAGCAGTGCTTGATGATCGCGCTGAACGTGCCGGCGTCAAATTTAAAGACGCTGATTTGATTGGATATCCCCTAAAGATTACATTGGGGCCTAAGGCAATAAACGAAAATAAAATCGAAGTCAAAGTTCGCCGCAGTGGTGAAGTATTCTTTTTTGAGACAGACAACCTTATCGACGAAGTCCAACAGCTCTTGAGTACTCTTTAGTAGGAGAATAACCATTTAGCTCAACTTTCCGTGTAATCGCTACTTAAGTTCTATTTTTGACGATTTGAAAAAAAGCTGCTGACATCACTAATGTTGCAGCTTTTTTCCCTCCCAATAAGGCGAAAAATGTCGGTTTATTAGATAACTCCTCGAAGATAAGGAGGATAGCGTATGGGGATCAGCGAATTTGATATAGCTTTGCGGTTGGTATTGGCCTCAATTCTTGGCGGGCTAATCGGACTTGAACGTGAAAGCCTTGAGCGACCAGCTGGATTACGCACCCATATTCTGGTGTGTGCAGGATCTAGTTTAATTATGCTTGTATCCATGGTTGCTTTTTCTGGCTTTGATGGGCCTAAAGACCCGGGGCGAATTGCTGCGCAGGTAATAAGCGGTATCGGCTTTCTCGGTGCAGGAACAATAATTCGGGAAGGTGTATCAGTTCGGGGGCTTACTACTGCAGCAAGCCTATGGGTTGTGGCAGGCATTGGCTTGGCTGTAGGTGGTGGAATGTTTTTTGCTGCTGTTGTAGCGACTGCTTTGGTGTTTTTAACTTTAGTTTTTTTTGGTCATCTTGAACGACAATATCTTATAAACAAAAATACTCATCGTATAAAGCTCATTGTTGCTGATAAACCAGGTGCTATGGGGCAAATAGCACTGTTTTTCGGCCAGAAGGGCATTAGTATTCGCAATATTACAATGCATCACCGGTCTTATGATAATAAAATGGATGTTGAATTTATTCTTAAGATTCCTAACGAATTAGATATACTAACCATCATCCAACTCTTGGGTGATGTACCAGGAGTGTATGCTATTGACCGGTTAATTTAGAAAAATGGATATTAGTAGACATGCTTGTAGTCAAGGAGATGGTAATGGTGTCTACCTATTGTATTATTCCCGAAACAACTCAAAATTTATCTGAGCTTACCGCCGCCCTTACACTTGCGGAATCTGATCGTCTCCTTTTAGGGCAGGGTGCAATAACCAAGGTTGAGGTCGATACTGAGGCCACTGCTTGGGAAGTATTTTTAAATGTGGCTGAGTTAATTCCTGAAGAGCTGCTTGAACGTGCCGCCAACTATATGTGCCAGAGCTGCGGTTTATCAAAAGTAAAAATTACTCAGACGCTGCAGATTCTCGAACAATATTTAACTGATCAGTGGTCGGAGTTTATAAGTCGCGCATCTAGCGGCAATCATACTGTAAGACACCTTTTGAGTGGTGCTGAGTGGGAATTTGATGGCACAACGCTCAGTATAACTACTAAAGGAGAGTTGTCGGCGGAAATTCTTGATGCTCGCGGAGTACGATCATTTATGAAAGATCTTATTGCTAAAGAGTTTAACCGGCAGTGTAGAATCGAATTTATTACCGCTGCGATCGAGGAATTGCCTGAGTGCGATGATGATATAACGTCGCCCGAACCGCTGCCTGAACCTAAACGGGCTGCTGTAAAAAAAGAAGAGAATACGATAATTTTCGGCCGGAATATTAAGGATAGGCCTACACCTATTAGCGAGATTCAGGATGAAGGCCGCAATATTGTTCTTGTTGGGCAGTTAATCAAGCACGAAGAGCGCGAGCTTCGTTCTGGTAGAAATCTATTAACCTTCGATATTGCCGATTTATCTGGTGGCATTAGCGGTAAAACCTTCTTTGAAAATAAGGAACAATTTCAAAAACTAACCACCAGCCTTAGTGATGGGATTATGGTTAAGGTCAAAGGCACAGTTCAATTCGACAAATATGCCAATGAACTGGTGATTTACGCTGACAGCATGTGTCGTATCAGTAAACAGGAACGTAAGGATAATGCCGAAATTACTCGCGTTGAATTGCATGCACATACTAGGATGAGTGCTTTAGATGCAGTTGTTTCCGTAAAATCGTTAATTTCAACGGCTGCAAAATGGGGCCATCAGGCGGTAGCTGTAACTGATCATGGGGTAGTTCAGGCATTTCCTGAAGCTGATGAAGTAGCAGCTAAATCAGGGATTAAGATTGTCTATGGCTTAGAAGGCTACTTATTTGACGATAATATCAACCATGCTAACCATATCATAATTTTAGCCAGAAACAGTGTAGGATTGCGTAATCTATATCGACTGGTTTCATTGTCACATCTGAAATATTTACACCGCACGCCACGTATTCCCAGGGAGGTACTAGCCGAACACAGGGATGGATTGATATTCGGCTCAGCCTGTGAAGCTGGGGAATTAATCAGGGCTATTTTGGCTGGGGAATCAGACGAAGAACTTCTTTCGATCGCTAGCTTTTATGATTATCTGGAGATTCAACCTATTGCTAATAACGAGTTTTTAGTACGCCAGGGAAAAGTAGCTGGTGACGATGCATTGCGTGATATAAATAGGAAAGTAGTGAGTCTTGGCGAGCAATTGGAAAAACCTGTAGTAGCTACTTGTGATGTGCACTTTTTAAATCCTGAGGATGAAGCATATCGGCGCATACTGATGTCTGGTCAGGGCTACGACGATGCAGACAATCAGCCACCACTCTATTTTCGTACCACTGAAGAGATGTTGGCTGAATTTGCTTACCTGGGTAAGGAAAAGGCCTGGGAAGTGGTGGTGGAAAATACTCGCCGGATTAGTGAAAGTATTGAACGATTTAAGCCCATTCCTGAAGAATTGTATTCCCCAAAGATTCCTGGTGCTGAGAATCAAATAAAAACTATGGCATATCAAAAGGCCTGGGAACTTTATGGTGATCCTTTACCTGAAATTGTCGCTGCGCGTCTAAAAAGCGAATTAGATTCGATAATCAATCATGGATTTGCTGTGTTGTATCTGATTGCACATAAATTGGTTAAGAAGTCACTTGATGATGGGTATCTTGTTGGTTCTAGGGGGTCGGTTGGGTCATCATTTGTAGCCACGATGACTGACATTACTGAGGTTAATCCTTTGCCGCCTCATTGGCGTTGCGGCGGTTGTAAATATAGCGAGTTTGTTACAGACGGCAGCTATGGTGGCGGTTTCGATTTACCGGATAAGGTATGTCCAAAATGTGGTTTGCCACTTATCAAAAACGGGCATGATATTCCTTTTGCTGTATTTATGGGATTTCATGGTGACAAAGTACCGGATATTGATCTCAATTTCTCGGGTGATTATCAACCGGTTGCCCATAAATACACCGAGGAATTATTTGGAAAGGACAATGTTTTTCGCGCCGGAACAATCTCTACCATTGCAGAGAAGACGGCCTACGGATTTGTGAAAAACTATTTTGGTGATAAGGGCGTAATGACCCGCAATGCTCATATCAACTACTTGGTTGGTGGCTGCACAGGGGTCAAGCGAACAACTGGGCAACATCCCGGTGGCATTATGGTTGTGCCGAGGGATATGGATGTTCATCATTTTACACCAATCCAGTTTCCCGCGGATGACAAAAATTCCAATACTATTACTACTCATTTTGATTATCATTCTATTAGTAGTAGATTAGTAAAATTGGATATTCTGGGACATGATGATCCGACGGTTATCAAAATGTTGGAAGATCTTATCGATATTGATCCCAAGACAATTCCGTTTGATGATGCGGCAACGCTCAGTTTATTTTCTTCAACTGACGCTCTTGATTTAACACCCGAAGAATTAGGCTCTACTGTTGGCACCTTTGGTGTTCCGGAATTCGGCACCAAATTTGTCCGGCAGATGCTGGAGGACACAAAACCGCAAAATTTTAGCGGCTTGGTTCGTATTAGTGGATTTTCCCACGGTACTGACGTTTGGCTAAACAACGCACAGGATCTTATTAGGAGCGGCACAGCTCCTCTGTCTGAAGCTATATCCACAAGAGACGATATAATGATATATCTTATCCAAAAAGGTGTTGCACCACAAATCGCCTTTAAGGTTATGGAAAGCGTCAGGAAAGGCAAAGGTATAAAACAAGACGATGTTGCCTGTTTACGGGAAAGTAATGTTCCGGAATGGTATATTGAATCCTGTCAGAAAATAAAATATATGTTTCCTAAAGCTCATGCCGTAGCCTATGTAATGATGGCATTTCGTATTGCCTATTGCAAAGTACATTATCCCTTGGCATTTTATGCATCCTATTTTACCGTAAGGGCAACTGAGTTCGATGCTAACCTTATAGTAAAAGGTGAGCAGATTCTCAGGCAAAAACTGGCCGAACTAGAACAAAAGGCGAATAACGCTATGACGGCAAAGGAAAAAGGGCAACAGACTATTTGTGAGATTGCATTGGAGATGTATTTGAGAGGCTTGACATTTGAGCGAGTTGACCTTTATAAATCAGATGCAACACGGTTTTTAATTGTGGAAGAAGGGCTGTTACCGCCGCTAGCTGCTTTGGAGGGAGTAGGGGAAAACGCAGCCCGTAACATTGTTGAAGCCCGCCAGAATAAACCCTTTTCATCGGTAGATGATTTAAGACTTAGGAGTAGGGTGTCCAAGACGGTTATCGATATTCTCCGTGAGCACGGCTGTCTAGGTAATCTGCCAGAGAACAACCAGTTAATGCTTTTTGGTTAAAGAAGTAACTGTTGTAAAATTATTCTTAAAGTAGTATAATGAAAAATAGTATAACTAGTGTTTTTGCAAAAGAGTGGGTATTGCGCCCACTCTTTCATCTTCTGCTTATAACGCTAAGTCTGGCTGGTTAAGGCGTGTTACCAGATATAGGGTATAAGGTTATGCGAAGTCAGGCAACAATAGCAGTAAATCCTATGAATTGGGGTGGAAGAATATGTCCCACGATACTATCGAAAACCAGGTGGAAAAGTTGGTTTTAGATATTATTCAAGATTCGGAGTTGGAATTAGTCGATGTTGAATATGTAAAAGAACGGGATTGGTATCTACGTGTATTCCTTGATAAGCCTGGTGGCTTGGAAGTAGACGACTGTCAAACAGTGAGCGAGCGGCTGGAAGATAAACTGGATGAAGTGGATCCTATAAAAGAAAGCTATATTCTAGAGGTTTCATCGCCCGGACTTGATCGTCCGTTAAAAAAACCAAAAGATTTTATTCGGCATATTGGTGATAAGGTGGAAATATCTACCTTTGCGCCGATAAATGGACAAAAAAAAGTGGTTGGTACTCTGCTTGGCGTCGAAAATGACGATATCAGATTGGAAATCGACGGTACGGAGATGGCAATTCCTAGGGAAAAAACAGCACAAGTAAGGCTGTATTTGGAATTTTAAAATATATATAATTGAATAGGGGGAATGTGCACAGATGAACGCAGAATTCATGCAGGCTTTTGAACAACTGGGAAAAGAGAAAGGTATTACACCTGAAATACTATTTGACGCGATAGAAGCAGCTTTGATATCTGCTTACAAGCGTAATTTTAGTTCGGCACAGAACGTTAGGGTTGTATTGGAACGTGAAACTGGAGATATTCATGTTTATGCTCGTAAGACGGTGGTTGACGACGTTAAAGATCCCAGACTTGAAATTTCATTAAAAGAAGCACGGGCCATCAATTTCAAGTATGAGCTCGAAGATGTTGTCGAGCTGGAAGTAACGCCGAAAAACTTCGGCCGGATTGCGGCTCAGACCGCTAAACAAGTTGTTGTTCAGCGGATTAGGGAGGCCGAACGCGGGATTATTTACGAAGAGTTTTCAAGTCGTGAAAGTGATATAGTTACCGGCCTTGTACAGCGTATCGAGCAAAAAAACGTTTACATTGACTTAGGGAAAGCAGAGGCCATCCTTCAACCATCGGAGCAGATTCCAGGCGAAATATACCGACATGGTGATCGTTTGAAAACTTACATTATTGAAGTAAAGAAAACGACAAAAGGGCCTCAGATAATGGTGTCTCGTACTCATCCAGGGCTACTTAAAAGGCTTTTTGAACTTGAAGTTCCGGAAATTCATGATGGGGTAGTGGAAATAAAATCGGTTGCACGCGAACCTGGATTGCGCTCTAAAATAGCAGTGTATTCACGAGATGAAAATGTCGATCCGGTTGGTGCTTGTGTAGGCCATAAGGGAATGCGAGTTCAAACAATTGTCAATGAATTAAAGGGTGAAAAAATTGACATTGTAAAATGGAATACAGAGGCAGATAAGTATATCGCTAATTCGCTCAGTCCGGCTAAAGTGGTTTCGGTGGAAATTTCTGAAGAAGAAAAAACATCACGGGTAATAGTTCCTGACTATCAGTTGTCGTTGGCCATCGGTAAGGAGGGTCAGAACGCTCGGTTAGCGGCAAAGCTAACCGGATGGAAAATTGATATAAAGAGTGAATCCCAGGCGCAATCAGCCATGTAGGGGGGATGACTATGAAAATGAAAAAAATTCCTCAACGCATGTGTGTTGGTTGTCAGACAATGAAAAATAAGAAAGAATTACTGCGCGTGGTCCGCTCGCCTGAAGGAATTGTATCGATTGATCTTACTGGCAAAAAGTCAGGGCGCGGCGCTTATGTGTGCAATAATGAACAGTGCCTGACAAAGGCGGTAAAAGAGAAACGATTGGAACGGGCGCTTCATCATGCCATAGACTCTTTGGTATATGAGGAACTGCGCAGCAGTTTTATAAACCAATGAATGAACATAAAATAATTGCATTGTTGGGCTTAGCCCAGAAGGCTGGTAAAGTAGCATCTGGGGAATTTGCCATAGAAAAAGCCGTAAGGTCCGGAAAAGCTAAAATAATTCTGGTTGCAGTCGATGCAACAATAAATTCAAAAAAAAATTACCGCGATTTGGCGGATTACTATGAAGTTGTCTGTTATGAGGTGCTTTCAAAAGAACAAATAGGCACTGCTATTGGTAAATCGCCGCGCGCTGCTTTAACAATAATTGATGTAGGGTTTGGCAAAGCAATCAGCGAATTATTGCGAACTTGAAGTTGCGGAGAGGAAGAAAAATGGGGGTGGATCAATGTCCAAATACAGAGTATATGAATTAGCGAAAGAGTTTGATACAACAAGTAAAGTTATTATTGACATATTGGCGCGAAATAATATTGTTGCGAAAAATCATATGAGTAGCATTGATGAGGATGCAAAAACGGTTATCGATCGTACTTTTGCACGAAAAACAGGGACTTTTACAGAAGAAAAAACGCGAGAGCTTGCTGGCCAACAACAGCCTGCGCTTGCGGCCGTGCGAAGCGACCGTCCAATTCAGTCGGGACAAGAGCAACGGTTTGACCAACAGCAGCAGCGAAGCGATCGTCAAGGTCAATCTGGCCAACAACGTTTTGGTCAACCGCAACTTCGCAACGGTCAGTCTGGGCAAACTAGCAGTAATGAGCAGCGTCCTAGTCAGCAGCAACCACGTAATGACCGTCCTGGCCAAGCAGGCGGAGGACAGCGTTTTGGTCAGCAGCCGCCGCGTAATGACCATCCTGGCCAAGCAGGCGGAGGACAACGTTTTGGTCAGCAGCAACCACGTAATGACCGTCCTGGCCAAGCAGGTGGAGGACAACGTTTTGGTCAGCAGCAACAGCGTAATGACCGTCCTGGCCAAGCAGGCGGAGGGCAACGTTTTGGTCAGCAGCAACCACGTAATGACCGTCCTGGCCAAGCAGGCGGAGGACAGCATTTTGGTCAGCAACAGCCACGTAATGACCGCCCTGGCCAAGCAGGTGGAGGACAGCGACAATCTGGTCAACAACAACGCGCTGGGCAACATCCAAATTCTGCGGAAAAGGGAATACGGCGTGATGGGGCTGGAGTAAAGCCAGCTTTTGAGAGGTCTTTTGATCAGCACGGTTCGTCTAGGCGGAGCAGTTCAAACCGCAAACCAGCGGTAAGTCAAGTTTCCCAACAACAAAAGCAAGAGCCAGTTAGACCGAAGACCATTAAACTTGGCGAAATAATTACAGTTAAAGATTTAGCTCATAAGATGTCTCGGGAAGTCAGCGAGGTAATTAAAAAGCTGATGGTGCTGGGGATAATGGTTACGATAAATCAGGAAATTGATTTGGATACAGCAACAATTGTGGCCAGTGAGTTTGGGGTTACGGTAGAAGAATTACCACCTGAAATCGATCCGACACTGATCGCCGAAATTGAAGACGACGAGGCTAGCTTAGTCTTGCGTTCACCTGTGGTTACAATTATGGGTCATGTTGACCATGGAAAGACTTCATTACTGGATTCTATCCGCAAAACTAATATTACTGCTTCAGAGGCAGGCGGAATAACCCAGCATATTGGTGCCTACCAGGTCAATTATCAAGGAAAGAAAATCGTATTTTTGGATACTCCTGGTCATGAGGCGTTCACTGCCATGCGAGCTCGTGGGGCGCAGGTAACTGATATTGCTATTTTGGTGGTTGCAGCTGATGATGGTGTAATGCCGCAAACTATTGAGGCAATTAATCATGCAAAATCTGCCAATGTACCAATTATTGTTGCAATAAATAAAATGGATCGTCCGGGTGCAAATCCTGATCATGTTAAGCAACAATTGTCTGAGTATGCCCTTATACCCGAAGACTGGGGCGGCGATACGATTATGGTGCCTGTTTCAGCACATACCAAAGAAGGAATTCCAGAACTTTTGGAGATGATTTTACTTGTGGCTGAGATGCGGGAGCTTAAGGCAAATCCTGATCGTTCAGCCCAAGGTACGATAGTTGAGGCTCAGCTTGACAAAGGCCGTGGACCAGTTGCAACTGTGCTTGTTCAAAAAGGAACGCTGCATATTGGCGATTCGATTATTGCTGGAACAGCTTTTGGCAAAGTAAGAGCGATGATTAATGATCGTGGCGAAAAGGTAAAAAAAGCTCCGCCATCCACACCTGTCGAAGTATTAGGTTTGTCTGATGTTCCTCTAGCTGGTGATATCTTAAATGTTGTTGATGAAAGAACGGCTCGGATGGTTGCCGAAAAGCGTCAGAGTAAGAAACGCTCCGAGGAACTTGGACAGAGTCAAAAAGTATCACTGGATGATTTGTTTAAACAAATTCAAGAAGGCAATATAAAAGACTTGAATATTGTTGTAAAAGCAGATGTTCAAGGATCTATCGAAGCCCTTAGACAATCATTGGAAAACCTTAAAAATAAGGAAGTAAGGGTTAACATTGTTCATTCTGGTGTAGGCGCCATTAATGAATCTGATGTTATGTTGGCTTCTGCATCAAATGCACTTGTTATCGGTTTTAATGTTCGACCGGATGCGAATGCCCGCAAATTAGCGGAGAACGAGAAAATTGATATTCGCATGTACAGAGTTATTTATGACGCGATTAATGATGTAGAAGCGGCTATGACCGGTATGTTAGCTCCTGAGTACAAAGAGGTTGTTCTTGGTCGGGCGGAAGTCCGCCAGGTAATCAGCATACCTAAAGGCGTGATTGCAGGCTCATATATTCTTGAAGGAAAGATTACCAATTCTGCGCAAGTGCGGATTATTCGCGGCGGTATTGTTGTTCATGAGGGAAAGATAGAATCTTTGCGTAGGTTTAAAGATGATGTAAAAGAAGTAGCATCCGGTTACGAATGTGGGATTTCTATTGAAAAATATCGTGATATAAAAGAATCTGACATGATCGAGGCCTTTATTATGGAGCTTGTCAAACCGGCTAGCTAGACAAAGCGAGGGAATGATATGGGACAACTGCGAACCGAAAAGGTTCAGGAGTTCATCAAGCAGGAACTAAGTAAGATTATTTTAACTGAACTAAAAGATCCCAGAGTTGGGTTCGTTACAGTCACCAAAGTGGAAGTTACTGGCGACCTCAGGGCTGCTAAAGCTTATATCAGTCTTATGGGCAGCGACGAGGAAAAAGCGGTTACTTGGCAGGTGCTGCAAAAGGCAGTTGGTTTTTTTCGCAGTGAAATCGGAAAGCGGATTAATTTAAGGTTTTCTCCTGAATTATCACTTCAACTTGATGAAAGTTTGGAATACAGCGCTCGAATTCAAGAACTATTGACTAAAATTAAGGAAGAAGAGGCCGGCCGATAGTATGGAATGTACACTGGAAGGTGTCGGCAAGCTTTTGACTCAGGCAAGACGGTTGGTTATTACCGGGCATATTCATGCGGACGGTGACTGCCTGGGCTCGATGCTTGCACTTTATGCCCTTTTATCTAGTTCGGGTAAAGAGGTTGAAATGCTTTTAGATGATGATGTGCCGCAAGTCTATGACTTTTTACCAGGCATAGTCAATATACGACGGCCAGGCCGGGAAGTGATTGAGGCTGATCTCCTGGTAGTGCTTGACGCTAGTGATGCTGAACGCATTACTGGGGTCAAGGAGGTTGTCAAAGCTAAGATAATTAATATCGATCACCATGTTTCAAACACTAAATTTGCTGATTATTGGTATATTGACAGCTCTGCAGCAGCTACTGGAGAAATTATTTTTCGGCTTTTACGGCAGATGAATGCAGTTATTACTCAGGATATCGCAGTAAATTTATATACCGCTATTGTTACTGATTGCGGCTTTTTCCGTTATGCTAACACAACTGCGTTAACGCTGCGTTTTGCTTCTGAACTTGTGGATATTGGCGTTAAGCCGCATATCATTAGTGAATGTCTGGATACTAAGCCGTTGTCAAGTATTATTACTTTGTTAAAGGTCATGGAGACGCTTGAATTATTTAATAATGGCCAAATTGCGACTATTACTATTGCCCCCGAGGTTGTTCAGGATGGTGGGGGGGATACTGATGGGTTGATTAATTATCCACGTAATATTTCAGGTGTTGAAATCGCCATTATGTTTAGGCGGGTAGATGTAAAGATTACTAGGGTAAGTTTTCGCTCGCGTAAAACAGATGTTAGCAGGTTAGCACTTGACTTTGGTGGCGGGGGGCACGCTCGAGCTGCCGGATGCACAGTGGAAGGCGAATTTAATAATACAAAAGAAAAGGTATTGGCAGCTGCAAAAAAACTTTTGACGGAGCAATCGGTATGATTTCAGGCATTGTCAATGTCCTTAAACCGCCTGGTATGACATCACATGACGTTGTGGCATATCTCAGAAAGGTATATGGAATAAGGCGAGTTGGTCATGCGGGAACTCTTGATCCTGGCGCAGCTGGCGTATTGCCGGTATTCCTAGGGACGGCAACCCGCCTTATTGAATATACAGCTGATGCTGATAAATCTTATCGGGCCGAGCTGGCCTTTGGCTTTGCTACTGATAGTGGTGATGACACAGGAAAAGTAATTGCTCATTCAAGTGGAAACTTACTTCCTACAGAAGCAGAGCTTAAAGCGACGCTCGAAAGCTTTACCGGACCTATCAGTCAAATACCGCCAATGTACTCAGCGATAAAGGTTGAGGGCAAAAAGCTCTATGAGCTTGCACGGCAGGGGATATCGATTGAACGCGAGCCGCGCAGGGTTACGATCAATAAAATTGAGTTGCTGTATTTTGCGAATTCTCAAGCTTTAATTGATGTAGAATGTTCAAAAGGAACTTACATACGTTCGTTATGCAGTGATATTGGCCATAAAGTAGGATCGTTAGCGGTTATGACCTTCTTAGTCCGTACCAGAGTTGGTGATTTTACGCTGGAAGAAGCTAAAACCCTGGAGGAAGTTGCCGCTGACAAGATGTCAGTTCTTTTACCGCTCGATTATGCAATTAAGCATTTGCCGATTGTAGTACTGGAGGACGAGCAGGTAAAGGCGTTTAGGAATGGACGGGCGATCTACTATGAGACCCAGCTCAGCGAATTGGTGGTTAGCGTTTATGACCAACTAGGTTGTTTTGTTGGTATTGGACAAAAAACTTCTGGCGAGCCTTGGGTGTCTCCGGCAAAAGTGCTGGGCTGAAAGGCCGAAAACAGCTCAAGCACAAGGAGAATGGTATGAAGATATTTACTCAGTTGATGGATTTAGACCTGAAGTTCAAAAAAACTACGATAGCATTAGGAACTTTTGATGGCGTCCATATTGGACATCAGAAAATAATTGGCAAGGCGGTTAACATTGCAAAACAAATAAATGCTGTCAGTGTTGTTTTTACCTTTCAAAATCATCCATTGGCATTGATTGATCCTGAACGTTGTCCGTTGCAAATTGACTCGCCTAAGTATAAAGCTGCTCTTGTTGAAGCATTGGGAGTAGGAATACTTTTATGTATGCCTGTTACGAAGGAGTTTTTGGAGCTTTCCCCACAAGAGTTTATTTTGCTTTTGCGGCAATATTTGAACCCGGCTTATTTGGTAGTGGGACCGAATTACAGTTATGGTCATAAAGGGGCTGGAACGCCAGAACTTTTAAAAAAGGCCGGTGAAGAGAATGGGTTTCAGGTCATTGTTCATCCGCCGGTGCACGTTGGTGACACTTTGGTGAGTAGCACTGCCATAAGGCAGTATATACAAGCTGGCATGGTTGAGCGTGCTACCGCTTTATTGGGACGGCCCCACAGGGTAAGTGGACCGGTTGTTGATGGCGAAAGGCGAGGTAGAAAACTAGGCTTTCCCACTGCTAATTTGAATGTTCTAGAGTGCGGTGTTATGCCCGGGGACGGTGTCTATGCCGTTGGCGTAGAGTTTGCTGGCAAGAGATATCGGGCGGTTGCCAATGTAGGCAATAATCCGACCTTTAAAGGTATATCGCGCCGGCTTGAAGTTCATATAATTGATTTTTCAGGAGTATTATATGGTCAGATACTTACGGTTGAGTTTCTGGCAAAAATTCGGGACGAAGTCAAGTTTTCTGATGTTGAAGAGCTTAAAGCTCAATTGGTTCATGATGTTGAATCTGCGCAGCAATATTTTTAATAATGCCGCTGTCAGGTTTACAGTTTTTAGGCTTTATGATACAATATGTATGCTCAATAAGCTAACATATTGATGGTATATTGAGTAAAATAGTGTGAACCATAGCGAGGATAATCGATTCTCCAACGGTTATCTTGGCTTTTGGGGATACTAAATAATGGAGGTAATATTATGTTGACACAAGAAAAAAAACAAGGACTTATTGAAAAGTATCGCTTACATGAGAGTGATACCGGATCTCCGGAAGTACAGATTGCTATTTTGACTGAGCGCATTCTTTATTTAACAGAGCATCTTAAAGAGCACAAAAAGGACCATCATTCACGGCGAGGGCTTCTGAAAATGGTAGGCCAACGCCGGGGGCTTCTGAACTACTTGCGGGATAACAATATCGACCGCTACCGCACCATTCTTGAAAAACTCAACTTAAGAAAATAGCGAAAAGCGGGGGAGCCCGCTTTTTTGTTGTTGCAAAGGTTAGAGCTTGACAAAAAAGGGAATAATAAAAAAAATGTTGAAGACTTAATCTTATAAAGAACAGGGGTTTAGAGGAGGAAAACCGAATATGCACAGTTTCCAAATGCAACTGGGTGGGCGCTCGCTAATTATTGAGACAGGAAAAATGGCAAAACAGGCTGGCGGTGCAGTATTAGTTCGTTACGGCGATACTGCGGTGCTGGTTACCGCGACGGCTTCAGCTGAACCGCGTGAAGGTATTGATTTTTTCCCATTAACCGTCGATTACGAAGAAAAACTGTATTCAGTCGGTAAAATCCCCGGGGGCTTTATCAAAAGAGAGGGGCGTCCTAGTGAAGCCGCTATTTTAGCAGGGCGGCTTATTGATAGACCTATCAGGCCGCTTTTTGCAGAAGGTTTTCGTAACGATGTACATGTCGTGGCTACAGTTTTATCGGTGGATCAAAATAATCCGCCAGATATTGCGGCAATGATTGGTGCTTCTTGTGCCTTATGTCTCTCGGACATTCCCTTTGGCGGTCCGATTGGTGGGGTAAGGGTTGGTCAAATTGACGGTCAATTAATAATTAATCCTACAATTGAACAGCAAGAACGCAGTGAACTTAATCTGGTAGTGGCGGGAACTAAAGATGCCGTGCTTATGGTGGAGGCTGGAGCTAAGGAACTATCGGAAGAAACAATTTTGGAAGCTATTATGTTTGGCCATAGTGTAATCCAGCAAATTGTTGCTTTTCAGGAAAGTATTGTTCTAGAGGCTGGCAAGTCTAAACGAGTGATGAAAATTTATGAAGTTCCGGCTGACATTAATACTGCTGTTCGTGAATTTGTCACCGACAAGTTAAAAACAGCTGTTGCTAATGCGGACAAACAGACCCGTGAAGAGCAGACCAAACAGGTTAAGACTGATACTCTAGCATATTTTGCTGAATTTTACCCTGATAATGCTAAAGAAGTGGCCTATGTTGTCCAGAAAGTTCTAAAAGAAATTGTACGCAAAATGATTACTGTCGATAAAATTCGGCCTGATGGCCGCAGGATCGACGAAGTACGTCCAGTTACCTGTGAAGTTAGCCTGCTCGCCCGTACACATGGCTCGGCCTTATTTACCAGAGGACAGACTCAGGCTTTGACGGTAACTACATTGGGAGCTATTGGGGACGAACAGATATTGGACGGGCTTGGTGTGGAAGAATCTAAACGGTATATGCACCATTATAACTTTCCTTCTTTCAGTGTTGGTGAAACTCGATCATCCCGTGGACCAAGTCGCCGTGATTATGGGCATGGAGCGTTGGCTGAAAGGGCTCTTGTGCCGGTAATACCTAGCGAAAAGGAGTTTCCTTATACAATTAGATTGGTATCCGAAATTCTTGAATCCAATGGATCGTCGTCAATGGCTAGTGTGTGCGGCAGCACTATGTCGCTTATGGATGCCGGGGTTCCGATTAAAGCACCGGTTGCTGGTGTGGCTATGGGACTTGTTAAAGATGGGGACCATTATACTATTCTTACCGATATTCAGGGGCTCGAAGATGCACTTGGAGATATGGATTTCAAAGTAGCTGGCACTAAACAAGGGGTAACTGCGATTCAGATGGATATCAAAATCGCTGGTATTAACAAAGATATTTTGACTACTGCTTTAGAGCAAGCGAAACGTGGCCGTATGCATATTATGGGTATAATGATGGAAACCATTAACCAACCTAGGTCAGAACTTTCGCCGTTTGCACCGCGAATTATTACCATGCAGATCGATCCTGACAAAATTCGGGATGTTATTGGGCCTGGTGGAAAGATTATCAAGAAAATTATTGAAGAGACTGGCGTAACTATCGACATTGAAGATGATGGCAAAGTATTCATTGCTGCTGTTGATGTTGAGGCAGGTAATAAAGCAGTTAAGATAATCGAAAACCTTATAAAAGAAGTGGAAATAGGCGGCATCTATTTAGGCAAAGTCACAAGGCTAATGAACTTTGGTGCGTTTGTTGAAATTCTTCCTGGTAAAGAAGGGATGGTACATATATCACAGCTTGCTTTAGAGCGTGTTGCTAAAGTTGAAGATGTTGTCAATCCCGGCGACGAGATTATGGTAAAAGTCATTGAAATTGACCGCCAAGGACGGATTAACCTGTCGCGCAAAGTACTTTTGAATAGTGAGCAGGACAAAGGTAAAAGCGAATAGACATAGCTGGTAATAAACAAACATAAGCCGTGAGGTTTATGTTTTTTTACTTGTATTTTGAATTGCTTATTCATTAAATGTCTGACACCATAATAGATTATTAATATGTAGGCTATTGTGGTAGAGGAGTGAGTGGGTATGCAATGAGAACATTCATTATCAAACGAATTTCCAAATGGCATTTTGGTTTTGCCATAAGTTTTCTGCTACTATTAACATTATTGCCGGGACTAGTACAGCGAGTAAATATTGAACCTGAAAAACCGCGTCCTATCTATCAGGGAGCTACTGATAAGCCACAGGTAGCTTTGGCCTGCAATGTATTCTGGGGCGAGGAGTATTTGCCAGAAATGCTGGATGTATTAGATAAAAATAACATTAAGATTACCTTTTTTATTGGCGGCAGCTGGGCAAAGCGTCATCCAGATATAGTGAAGATGATTGCTAATGGCAACCATGAACTTGGCAACCATACATACAGCCATCCTCATCCTAACGTTATAGATAAAGAGGCAAACAAAGAACAAATTGTAAAAACAGAAACTTTAATCAAAGAGTTAACTGGTATAAAAACAACGTTATACGCACCGCCTTATGGAGAGTTTAATGATACTGTACTTAAGGCGGCGTCCGAAGCAGGTTATACCACAATATTGTGGAGTATAGATACTATCGACTGGAAAAGACCATCGCCGGATATAATTATAGAGCGGGTTATGAATAAAATTCATAACGGAGCTATAATTCTGATGCATCCTACAGAGCCTACTTTAAAAGCGCTACCGACTCTAATAAGCAAGATACAGGGGCGAGGTTATAAAATCGTTTCGGTATCACTAGTAGTCCAATAGGAAAATACAAATACCGGTAAACCGAAAGCTATCTTTCGATTTACCGGTATTTGTATTTTCTAAAAAAATCTATTCTTTGGCTGTGAAATAGGTTGGTTATATCAATATTAATTTGGGAGCTGCGGCTAAGGTTAGTGAAGTTACTACAAGGGTTTTTAATAGTAATACTATACTTCTGCCTGTTTTTGTTATTGATGGATAGCTATATTTGTGCTAGTATGTTTACATAAAACTGCAATGAGTTGACATGTAAACATTGTGGTGGTTTGAGCAATACGGGAAGGAGCTGAAATGTGCTTAAATATAGAGCTTGTATAAGTTGGGTAATTATATTAGCTGTATTGGCTACCGGTTTAACACCGGTGACGTTGGTTCATGCGACTTCTCTGGGAGAGCTTTTTGGTCAGTCAACCGGTTCGGGCATAGGAATATTTGATGTTTTAATTGGTTTGCTGGCTGGAAATTTATTGAGTAAATTTTCTAATTTATCACCGAACTCTAGTGGAACATTTAACCTGCCAGGAAAGCAAACAGGGTCTAGTGGCAAGGACGTGATGGGCTTTTATGCGGAGTGGTGGGGGAATGACACATCATCTTATTCTTCGATGATAAAAAATACTGACACAATTAAAACAATAATACCGTTTTGGGCAACTGTAAAAGCTGATGGCAGCGTAGCTGACCGGGGAGGGAACGACCATGCTGCGGTGCTAAAGACAGCAAAACAAAATGATATTACCGCTTTGCTTATGGTTAACAATGCTAAGCAAACTGGTTCGGTATTACCAATCCATACGGTGCTCAGCGATCCAGCTCTTAGAATTAAAACCATTGATAATCTTGAATCATACCTTAAAAAGTACAAGCTTGATGGGATAAATATTGACTTTGAAATGGTTCCAGCTGAAGATAGGGATAACCTAACTTCATTTATGCGGGAATTATCGAACCGGCTAAAACCAGCTGGTTATATAGTGTCAATTGATGTGTTCCCTAAGACGAATGAAAATAGTGATGTTGCGGTGGCCTATGATTATGCTGAACTTGCTAAATACGCCGATAAAATTGTCATAATGACCTATGACAATCATGGTACTTGGAGTGGAGCAGGTCCTGTTGCCGATGTTCGTTGGGTTGAGGAAAACCTAAAATATGCGCTTCGATTTATTCCCAAGAATAAACTGTATCTGGGTATTGCTGGGTATGGGTATGATTGGTCTTCTAAAGGAGTTGAAAGTCTGGAGTATAGTGGGATTAGAGAGTTGGTCAACCGGTTTGGCATAGCTGTAAAATGGGACGAGCCATCAAAGTCTCCAACGTTCACGTATATGGGGTCAGATGGCGTAAAACATACTGTTTGGTATGAGAACAGTGAAAGTCTGAAATATAAACTAGATTTGGTGAACAAGTACGATTTAGCCGGAGTCGCATTGTGGAAGTTAGGTGAGGAAGATCCCGGCTACTGGCAAGTGTTTAAAGAGAAACTTCATTTAAAGTAAGGATAGAAAAACTATAATTTTCAAGGAGGTTCTGGTGTATAAGCAAAAACTACTGCTGTATTTACTTTTAATTGTTATGGTTAGCGGCATTATCGCTCCGATACAGGTTAGCCATGCCGCTTCAGTGGGGAGCGTATTAAGCGCGTTGACAGCACCGACAGCTACGCACCAGGAAGGCGGAGGAATTTTTAATGCGCTCTTTGATCTGGTGTTTAAAAAAATATTAGGACCAATTTTAAATATTTTTGATGGTAAGTCTACGCCTAGTAGTGGTTCGAGCCAGCCCAATCCAGTGAAAAAAGGGTCCTTAATTGGTAAAGTTGTTGTAGTTGATCCCGGACATGGCGGCAGCAATCCAGGTGCAATAGCTAATAATAACCGGGAAGCTGACAATAATTTAGCGGTGGGACTAAAGCTGCGTGATAAATTGCTGCAGGCTGGTGCGAAGGTTATTATGACAAGGGATTCTGATAGAACAGTTGCGCCTGAGGGAAGCTCACTTACTGAAGAGCTAAAGGCCAGAGTAAATATTGCTGAGGCTAACAATGCTGATATTTTTGTTAGTGTCCATTCTAACAGCAATCCAAATACAGCCGTTGCCGGTGCAATGACTTTTTACGCTCAAAGCGCAGCGCCGCAATTGGCTGAAAAGGTACAAAGCTCGCTGATAAACGAAACACAGGCAGTTAATAAAGGGATTTCGACAGCTAATTTTTATGTGCTTCGTAATAGTCAAATGCCGAGCATCCTTGTGGAAATGGGTTTTGTTTCAAATGCTGATGAAGCGACAAGGTTAGGTTCCGATGTTTATCGCGACAAGATTGCTCAAGGCATTTTTAATGGAATTAGTAGTTACTTTCAAAATAAATAGGAACAGAGACTGTCCTAATTTGATGTTAGGCCAGTCTCTATTTTATATAAGTGAGCCTTGCATTCGGAGGGCTGTTAACGAGATAGAAGAGTGAATGGTTTGTATTTAACTGGTAATTATATGACGAGAAAAAATATATTAAGGCATATTAGATGGAATAATGTCGTAATATATATTATTATTTAGCAGGATTTTAAGCCTATCTCAAGAATGTAAGTATTCATTTGGTTAAATAAAGGAGTATTCTATGTATCGTAAATCGACATTATCGAATGGCATCCGAGTGGTTTCGGAAGCTATTCCGTACGTTAAGTCCGCCACTGTTGGTGTTTGGTTGGGCACAGGTTCCCGTAATGAACATGATTATAATCACGGGATTTCTCATTTTTTGGAGCATTTGATGTTTAAAGGTACTGAAAATCGTACTGCACGAGATATCGCTGAGACTGTTGACGCTGTGGGCGGACAACTTAACGCCTTTACTGCTAAGGAGTATACTTGTTACTATATCAAGGTGCTAGATTCGCACCTTGATTTAGCGATGGATATATTGAGTGATATGTTGCTAGCATCGAAATTTGACGCTGCCGATATCAATCGGGAACGTGAAGTGGTTTTAGAGGAAGTAAATATGTATGAGGATTCACCGGACGAATTAGTGCATGACTTATTTTTAAATCATGTGTGGCCTACTCACCCTCTAGGCCGTAATATACTTGGCACTACTGATTCTATTGGCAAACTTGACCGCAAGATTGTTACTGAATATTATCGCGATTTATATACTCCTGATAATCTTGTTATTGCGGCCGCCGGAAATTTTACTCATGAACAGCTTGAAAAACTGGCTGATAAATTTTTTGGTAAAATGCGTGGTGAAAAAAAGCAGTTGATCGCTAAGCCGCCACAGTTTCAGCCAGTACGCAGTATTCGTTCTAAGGAAACCGAGCAGGTGCATCTTTGCCTTGGGACTACCAGTGTAGCTTACGATTCTCCTGATATTTATGTATTACATGTACTTAACAATATATTAGGTGGCGGTATTAGTTCAAGGTTATTTCAGTCTATTCGAGAGGAACGAGGTTTGGCCTATTCCGTTTATTCTTACACCACAAACTATAGCGATTGTGGGTTGTTTACCGTTTATGCAGGTACTCGACCCGGTAATGTCGGACAAGTAGTTGACCTTATAATTCAAAATATTAATGAGTTAAAATCAACTGGCATACCTCTGTCTGAACTTACTAAAACCAAGGAACAACTCAAAGGGAGCCTGCTTTTAGGTTTGGAGAGTTCTAGTAGCCGTATGTCACGGCTAGGAAAGCTGGAAATAACGCTGAGGAAATATACCACCATGGATGAGATTGTCGCTGCAATTGAAAAAGTTAGCTTGGATGACATAATGCAAATGTTATCGCGAATTTTTACTGACGATAATCTTTGCTTTACGGCGTTGGGGCCAGTTAGAGAAAGCGACTTGCCGCAAGTATTCAAAGCATGATGTTTAGGGGGAGAGTATGCGTAAAAGGGGTTTTGAAGTAGTCAGAGCTTATACAGAACATGGTATTAATTTGCCGGAACGGAAGACGGCATATAGCGCTGGATATGACATTATGGCTGCTGACAATGCTGTGCTAGAGCCGGGAACTGTTACAATCGTACCGACAGGTCTGAAGGCATATATGCCAGAGGATGAATATTTGGCGATTCATATTCGTTCAGGTTTGTCGATTAAAAATATGCTAAGTCTTATTAACAGTCAGGGGATTATTGATGCTGACTACTACAATAATTCCGGTAATGAAGGCCATATTTTAGTTGCTATATTCAATCATGGGCCGGTTCCAGTTTCTATTACTAAAGGAGATAGGATAGCTCAGGGGGTTTTTTCTAAGTATCTTACTGTCGATTATGAGGCGGCTAACAAGCATCATATTACTCGCACCGGAGGTATTGGCAGCACCGGTAAATAGTTATTTGATATAAGAGTGAGCCTGTTGATCTCCGCCCTAATAGTACGGAGATCAACAGGCTGTTAACGAGATAAAAAGAGGCTGATTGCAGTCTCTTTTTTATTTTTAAGTCAATCAGAAGACATAATACTTGAATGTATGGCATATCCATTTGTTGAGAACCAGCGGGAGGTGTTACCGTGGGTTATTGGCTAATGGCGATACTGCTTTTATTTGTATGGTTTTCTTTATGGCTGAGAATGAGAGGCTACCGGGTTAAGAATGGTGGTGACATAGAACCACGAATGACTCCTTTGTCAATGGCCGTACAAGAACTTGTTGCTACCTCGGGGGGGATTTACCTGGCGATAATAGCCCTCACTTCTTTTTTAAAACTAGATATGCCGGAAAGGATTACTATATTGCAGGCTACGGTAGATCCATTAGCGCTCGGGGCAATAACGCTTGCGCTTGTTCAGCCGCTGGTTGCTATAATCGCAAAAAAGCTTATTGGCAGGTGAGAAATATGCGTCTAAGTGATTTAAAGGGGAAAGAAGTAATAAATTTGGGAGATGGAGCTAGATTAGGTTTTATTGATGACTGTGATATCGCGTTTGATGGCAGTTCAGGTCAGATTAATGCATTGATTGTACCAAAACGAGGTTGGTTTTTCTCTTTGATTGGCGATGGCGGTTCAACCGCTATTCCTTGGCATACCATAAAAAGGGTTGGCGATGAAGTGATAATAGTCGATTTGAATAATTCCTTTGACCGGATATATTCAGTTTTTCGGGATAATCTGAGTGGAGAGTAGCCGGCGTATACTGGGTTTTATTTTGGGAAGACTAACATTAAATTACATACATTGTAAATTAGTGTTAGGAGGATGCAGTTTTATGGACAAAGAGGAAAAGACCTTTTCGACGAATGATAGCTATGCGGGGTATACTGGGATTGCTGGACAAGAACTGAGTGCGCAAGCGCCGATTCAGGCGGGGACTAATGCGAATGTTAATACTTCTAGTACTCGCGGTACAAAGAATGTAATGGGTGTCTTTAATTCTAGGAGTGCGGCAGAAAAGGCCGTAAAAGATCTTCGCCAACAGGGTTTTTCTACCGAAGAAATAAACATTATTGGCAAGCAAAGGGAGGGTGACCGTGAAGAAAGTGGTGAATATAATGATGATATCACTGACGGCACTCTTACCGGTGGGACTATTGGAGGTATCGGCGGGTTAATTCTGGGGGCAGGCGCTTTGGCAATTCCTGGTGTCGGTCCAATTGTGGCTATGGGCCCAATTGCAGCGGCATTGAGCGGAGCGGTTGCTGGCGGTGTAACCGGTGGACTTATTGACTGGGGAATCCCGGCGACTGTAAGTCGGCGCTACGAACAGCGTATTGCTGAAGGCGGAATTCTGGCAGTAATTCGTACAAATACACAAGCTGTCGATAAAGCTGCTGAAATTTTGCGGCAAAACGGGGCTAATGATGTTGAGAGCCATGACGCCAGCGTCCAATGATGATCCTAGGCATTTTTCCGAAGGAAACTAGAAAAAGCATTGACACTGATTGAATAACTATTGTACAATAGACACATTATAAATTTAATCTACGCAGAGAGCTAGAGGTGCGGTAAACAATAGTACTTTCAGGGAGATGGGCATCGATGACCTGAAGGAAAAGGGTTGACCGCCGAAGTATAAAGCGCTGCCAAGCCTTTATGCTGGTTTTACATTTAACAGATGTAAGACTGTCGCCAAATAATTTTGGTGAAGCGCTATCTCTTATAGGCGAGAGAGACAATGCTGTTTTTCTTGTTTCCTAACGGATACTGCCGTAACCTGGCAGCCAGTGAGATATTGCTCACTGGCTGCTTTTTAAATTTCAAGGGAGGGGAAATATGATTAGAGTAATGGTATGCGGCGCATATGGTAAAATGGGCCGAGAAGTATTGAAAGCTGTTAACAGCGACCCGGAACTAAGTCTTGTGGGAGCAATGGATATTAAATCCGACTTTGCTGATGCCGGGAGCTTGATTGGTGTTGATAAAATTGGCGTGATTGTAGGAAACGATCTCCAGACAGTAATTAATGAGACAAAGCCTCAAGTGATGGTTGAATTTACCGCTCCTGATTCTGTTATGCCCAACATTAGGCTAGCTATGAAAAACGGGGTTTCCCCGGTTATAGGCACAACTGGTTTAGTGGCTGCGGATGTGAAAGAAATTGAGGAACTTTGTAAACAATATTGCATTAGCGCACTTATTGCCCCAAACTTTTCTGTGGGTGCTATACTGATGATGTTATTCGCAGCTGAGGCAGCAAAATATTTACCTAATGTAGAAATTATTGAGCTTCATCATGATCAGAAGCTGGATGCTCCGTCTGGAACAGCGCTTCGTACTGCTGAGCTTATTGTTGCTAACCGCGGTGAAAAAAAGCAAGGGCATCCTGATGAGGTAGAAAAGCTCGTTGGTGCCAGGGGCGCTGACTATGCTGGCATCAGAATGCACAGTGTTCGTCTGCCTGGATATGTAGCGCATCAGGAAGTAATCTTCGGAGGGGTTGGTCAGACATTGACCATTCGTCATGACTCTATTTCGCGTGAATCATTTATGCCCGGAGTTGTTTTGGCCTGTAAACGAGTGCTTTCGCTAGACGGCTTGGTTCACGGACTAGAACATTTATTAATTACAAAGCAGTAGAGGAGAAGATAATATGAAAAAATACAACGTTGCTATTTTGGGAGCTACCGGGGCAGTTGGGCAAGAATTTTTAGAACTTATAGCCGAACGCAACTTTCCGTTTAATGAATTGAAGCTATTAGCATCTGAGCGCTCAGCAGGGAAGAAAATTGAGTTTATGGGTAAAACCTATACTGTTGAAGCTGCAACTGCTGAATCGTTTAAGAATGTTCAAATTGCGTTGTTTGCTGGCGGCAGCGCAAGTAAAACTTTCGCTCCGATTGCTGCAGCAGAAGGTGCGGTGGTTATTGATAACTCTAGTGCTTTTAGAATGGATCCGGAGGTGCCGCTTGTTGTTCCGGAAGTTAATCCAGAAGCTATAAAAAGCCATAAAGGCATAATTGCTAATCCTAACTGTTCGACTATTATTATGGCTTTAGCGTTGAAACCAATCCATGATGCAGTAAAAATAAAGCGGGTTGTTGTCTCGACCTATCAGGCTGTGTCCGGCGGCGGGAAAGAAGCTATTGATGAGCTTACTAATCAGGTAAAGGCTATCGCGGAGAATAGACCAGTTGAGGCGAAGATTCTGCCAAGCGCCGGTTTGCCAAAACATTATCAGATTGCTTTCAATCTTATTCCACAAATTGATGTCTTTGTTGAAGGCGATTACACAAAAGAAGAAATGAAAATGGTTCATGAAACGCATAAGATCTTTTCTGATTCAAGTATCGGAATTTCGGTAACCACTGTTCGGGTTCCTATTTACCGTAGTCACTCGGAATCAATTAACTTGGAACTTGAAGGACCGCTGTCGGCTGAAGCAGCGAAGAAACTTTTGGCCGCATTCCCAGGAGTTATTGTTGAAGATAATCCTGCTGAACAAATATACCCGATGCCGCTTTTCACTTCACAGCGTAATGAAGTCTTTGTTGGTCGTATTCGTGAAGATAAATCGGTAGCACATGGTCTTAACCTGTGGGTTGTTGGCGACCAGATTCGTAAAGGCGCAGCACTTAATGCCTTACAAATTGCCGAATATATGGTCGACCATAGTCTGGTATGAGGTGGGCCTAAATGCGAATATTAGTACAAAAGTTTGGCGGTACGTCGGTAGCTTCGCCAGAGGCGAGAGCATGTGTGGTTGAAAAAATAAGGCAGGCATTAAAAAAAGGTTTTATGCCTGTTGTGGTAGTATCAGCTATGGGCCGTAAAGGCGACAACTATGCTACTGATACTTTGATTGGTTTAGCACGCGAGGCATGTAGGAACATAGCTCAGCGCGAACTTGATCATATTATGTATTGCGGTGAAATGATTTCGGCGGTTATAATGACCGGATTTTTACAAGCCGCGGGGATTGATGCGGTTATGATGACCGGCGGTCAGGCTGGAATAGTTACAGATAATCGATTTACTAATGCACGGGTATTAAATGTAGATCCGACAAAGATTAATAATCAACTTCGCTTAGGTAGAGTTCCGGTGGTTTGCGGGTTCCAGGGGATGACTGCTGATGGGGAGTTCACCACGCTTGGGCGTGGTGGCAGTGATACTTCGGCTTCACTTTTGGGGGCTGCGCTTGACGCTGAATTGATTGAAATCTACACCGATGTTGAAGGTATAATGACAGCTGATCCGCGTATTGTTAAAAATGCAAAAATATTAGACGTAATAAGCTATGGCGAAGTAGCCCAACTTGCTTATCAGGGGGCGAAAGTCATTCATCCGCGCGCTGTTGAAATTGCGGCTCAAAAAAATATTCCTTTGGTTATAAAATCTACATTTTCTGACGCTCCAGGCACAATGATTGTCAAGGAATGTCATGAACAAACAGTAACTGACCGCTTAGCTACCGGGGTTACCCATCTACCTAATATCGCTCAGATTAAGGTGGATGTAGATGATGTTAAAACTCATAAAGAAAGTTCCGTGATTTTCAGGACTTTGGCTGATGCTGCGATAAGTGTTGATCTTATTAATGTTCATCCTGGGCATGTCATGTTTACGGTGGCAGAAGAAATGGCTGATGAAGCTATCGCAAAATTGACGTCGTTAGGTTATAACGCTGAGGTTAATCACGATTGTGCCAAAGTGTCGGTAGTGGGCGGTGGAATTTGCGGAGTTCCTGGAGTTATGGCAAGTTTTACTGAGGCATTATCTATGTATAATATCCCGATTATGCAAACAGTTGATTCGCATACAACAATTTCTGTACTTGTAAAATTGTCAGACGTGGAAACGGCTGTTAAGGCTCTTCACGAAAAATTTCTTTTGGCCTAGCAGAGTTTATTTGGAGGGTTGATTATGAAAAGTTTTGGTCGGATTATCACCGCTATGGTTACTCCTTTTAATGATGATTATACGGTTAATTACCAAGCTGCAGGTGAGTTAGCTAAGTATCTTGTCGATAATGGGTCAGACGGATTAGTTGTTGCAGGTAGCACTGGTGAATCTTCAACTATGACCCATGAAGAAGAGTTAAAGCTGTTTGAAGTTGTTCTTGACGCGGTTGGTGACCGAGCTGCTGTTATTGCCGGTACTGGGTCGAATGATACAAGAACTTCTATCGAACATACTAAACAAGCGGAAAAATTGGGTGTGCATGGCTCGCTGCTTGTTGGTCCATATTATAATAAGCCGCCTCAGGAAGGTTTCTATCAACATTATAAAGCTATTGCCCAATCGACTAATTTGCCGCTTATTATTTATAATATTCCAGGACGCAGTGGAACTAACATTTTGCCATCTACTATTGCTAGATTGGCGGAATTTAAAAATATTGTCGCTGTCAAAGAGTCGAGTGGCAATATTGATCAAGTCTCAGAAATAATTCGCAGCACGAATCTCAAGGTATACAGTGGGGACGATAGTCTTACTTTGCCGATACTATCTGTGGGCGGTACGGGTATTATCAGCGTCGCATCACATCTAGTCGGTAAACAAATGCAGGAAATGGTTAGTGCTTTTTTTGCTGGTAATGTAGCAAAAGCAGCTGAGATACATCAAAAGTTGTTGCCGTTATTCAGGAGCCTTTTTGTTACTACTAATCCGATTCCGATTAAGACAGCAGTTAATCTGATCGGGTTAAAGGCCGGTCCCCTACGGCTGCCGCTTGTTCCTCCTACAGATGCTGAAACAGATATTTTTAAAAGCGCAATGCGTGAACTAGCGATAATATAAGATTTACTGAACCCATCCCGTTAAGGGATGGGTTTTTTGTTATCGGCTTTAGCCAGTGGGGCGCACGTTTTTAGCGCTCCACAATAAACCACCCGCTATGCGGGTGCGGAAACGGATGTTATACAAAAAAATCACCTTTTCGTTATAATTTAGGTGTTCAAGCCA